>Ga0224506_10000738_pt1 | contig 25879 bp, 22 predicted proteins | sample SF_Jan12_sed_USG_2_FD_169108 | JGI IMG/M metagenome (GOLD analysis project Ga0224506, IMG submission 169108) | Sediment microbial communities from San Francisco Bay, California, United States - SF_Jan12_sed_USGS_8_1 | ecosystem: Environmental > Aquatic > Marine > Sediment | place: USA... | reverse complement strand
ATCAGAAAGATTACCACCAGAATCAGGAACTGCATCATTATTGGTGTCGATAAAGGGATCAGGAATCCCATCATTATTGAGATCATCTGCCGCTTGCCATAACACACTTCTGATGGTCATATTAAATGCCTGGCCTGCACTGGCAAATACAGGGTCATTGCCGTCATTGGCATACGGATTAGTGTTGATCTGAATATCATAACCAAAGGGACGAACAACAAAAGGCGTAATGCCACCGATAATTTCATCAGTCGTGCCTGCAACAGGCTCACCGATATTGAATTGATCCTGAGCGCTTAAACTGATTTGGCCAACATCATTGTAAAGTACCGAAACATTGCCAACGCCATTAGTAAAGTTTACATTTTGGGCCGCTGAACCTGCCTGACTGGCAGCGACGTTAATACCATCAACTTGTATAGCAGTAGGACTGGTCGCTGGTGAAACATAACTTCCCCAGAAGTTTAAGCTTTGTACGCCGGTATATTCTTCAATCACACCACATTCTGGTTGTGCTGGGGTTTGACCGGCAGCTGTTAAGGTAAGATTAAACGGACGACCTGCAATTTGGGTTGAAATCGGATCCGGTGAAAAGACAAAACCAAAAGGTCTGAACGTTAATAATCCTTCAGTATCATCATCAAAAATATTGCCATCAGTCACGGCAATATTGACGGACTCCTGATGAGTATCACTCAACTGAAAAACAACCTCTCCACCATCAGTCAAATTAAAAGTATAAGTCGCACTGCCACTATCTGCAGCACCAGTGGTTAACACTCCGCTTCCAGTCAATAAACTCCAATCACCATTTCCTGTGGAAGTGGATAAATTAATGGCTCCTGTAAATCCGGTAAACAGTCCGCCTGTGTTATTCAATAATCTGACAGTAACCGCTTCTGCCAAGCAATTAATACCACTGCCGTCATGCAAGATTTTTATCGCACTCGGTCCTGCATTAATAAGGGTTGCAGAAATATAATTACTAATGATATTGGCATTGACCGGGTTGGATAAAAACATATCAAAAACGACTGTTCCATCCGGACTGCCTGCCGTCGTTGCTATGGAAACAGATCCTGAAGTAGAGCCTGCCGGAATCGTCACAGTACCAGACGCAGCCGTGTAGTGAGTACCTGCTAACGCTGTATTATCTACAGTTGAATAGTCGAAAGTTATGTCAACAGTTTCAGCCGCTGGAATAGTAAATACAAAAGTTGCAGGATCTCCTTTGGCAACGGTTATGTTAACAACACTTAAATCAGGAAGCCAGGGCGTATTTGCTGCGCCACCGGTTTTCACTCCGGAGTTACCTTTTCCAGGAATACTCCATATACCAGTACCATCAGGATACCTTAAATAAACATGTGTATTTTCAACGTTTGAGGACCATGGAAAAGGCAAGCTGCAACTGGTATCCTGCTGTGGAGTATAATCCACACTAAAATAATCAATCGTATTGCCATCAGCATCTTTCAGGATGATATCAAAAGGCCTGTTACTGGGAATTAAATCGGTATAAACCAGAATAAAAGAAGTATTAGTTGGTGTTAATCCTGTTAAGGGTAAATCCCCACTACATCTGTTCCTTTGCCCCTCACAGACACTGACTGTCCAGCTTTGGTAAATTGCAGGATCAATTCTGCTGTCCAGCAATTTAATCTCGACATAACCAACTCGTCCTGCTTCATTGATAGTCGCATAACCAGTGTAGGGTGAACAGGCTGCCAAAAGTTTAAATGAGGTAAAGAATAACGCGACGAATACCAAAAAAATCAGGGCTAAGGAACTAAATACTTTTTTTACTATTTGATGACTATTGCTAGTAACTCTGTCATATAGACCGTCCGAGATAAAAGCAATAAGTTTCAAAAATGAAATCATAATCTAGAACATTGCACTCTTCACATCATCAGCGTCCACTGCAATCTGTTCTATATTTTGTACGTCAATTTCATCAGCAAACCCCAACTTCTGAAATGCCGGAATTTCACTGGTATTCAAATCAGTAAAAGGATTATGATCGTCCGAATATGATTGAATTTTTGCTACAGTGACAACATCGATATAATCGGCACTATCACCACTGTTTCTTTTAAAATCACAACACCCGATTGGCACATCTATCAACTCTGGCGGAAAATCCCAGGTCTTTAAAATCATTCTTCCCAACTTGCCCTGAATACGTTGAATGACTTTATCAAGACTGTCTTCATGCTGTAAAATGGCGGGATGCTCTTCGGCCAAAGTCAAAATTGGCAATACACCTATCTCATGGACTAAACCAGCAAGAGCTGCTTGATCAGGTTGTAATTTGGTAAAATTACTTGCTAACACGTGGCATATTGCAGCAACGTCCGTTGAATGCTCCCATGATTGTCTCAGCTTTTTATCCACCAGATCATTGGTTGCCTGAAACATTTGTTCCATTGCCAACCCTGTCGCCAGATTTTTCACAAAAGCCATTCCCATGCGGGTAACCGCCAGCTGGAGACTGGTAATTGATACAGTACCTCTGACCAATGGACTATTGGCTACTTTCATAATTTTTGCCGACAAAGCGGCATCCTGTGAAATCACATTTGCAACTGCTTCCGCAGTTACGTCACTATCAGATACAACGTCTCTGATTTTTAAAGCGATTTCCGGCAAAGTGGGAAGTACCAACTTGTCTTGAGTGATAGCTTCCGTCAGTTGATGTAGAAATTCTTTTTCTATGCTCATTTTCTTCTAACTTGATCGAATAACACTAATTCAAGTATAGAAGTATTTCCTCGGAAAGTTGGAATTTTTTAGTCGAAAGGTACTTATCCTTGATTAATGCCAAAACACAGGTTTGCCCCAGACTACTAGTAGCACTACATACAACCTCACCCGCCACTTCTCCATCAGCCAGAAGAGGTGATTTTTCCTGGATATCACCAGTGATCTTGTCAGCTGTAAGTTTTTGTAAATGACTTTTTAATTTACCCTTGTAATGCATTCTGGCAATGATTTCCTGCCCTGTATAACAACCTTTTTTAAAATCAACAGCATTAAGTTCTGGCAGGTTTAAATTGTGTGGAAGAAATGCCAACTGAGTTACACTGGTTAGCCATGGCATTTTATTTTCGGCTAAATGATATAACCAGTCGTTTTGAGTTGAGTTGAATTCAATATTATCTTGTGAACTACACAATTTGATTGAGAGTTCAGGTGTCAGTTTTCTGTATGATTCCGAGGGAGAATCATTATTTTCTGAGCAGGAATATTCACCAACAATAATTAATTCATCATCCAGTCTTTTTATATCAACTTTAAAAAACACCGCGTACTTTTTTAAGTGTTCAATAGTCCCATCAGCAATTGACTTGGGCATCACTAATAAAATACTGCCATTCAAACGGGTAGCAAAAAACAGTGAGACACAGCGCCCCTGAGGATTACAAATAGCACCTGTAAGCAGCTTTTCATCATTAATCTGTTCTGCATTAATCGTGATTTGACCCTGCAAAAATTTAACTGAATCAATACCATTCAGTTCAAGAATGGTGAAGTCAACGAGATGAGCTGAAAAGTTAGCTGATTGTGATGATTGCATTTGATACACATGAATAAAAGATAATGATGACTAGTGTAACTGATTTCTCGCGATTGAAAAATATCAATTCAACAGACAATTTGTAGCAATTTAAGTTTTTTATCATGTTTCAATTTAATTATTCTACTGATATGATCATTGACAAATTCCATTCGGTAAAAGATTTCATGTCTGACATCGCTCTAAAAAACAAACTCAAATGGCAATGCCGGCGTGGCATGCTGGAACTTGATGTAATTCTTATCCCTTTTATGGATAACCATTTTGATAGCTTAACTATCGAACAACAACAAACATTGGCAGCATTGTTGGAAGAAGCCGATCCTGACCTTTACACATGGTTAATGGGATATGGTAAAACAGATAACGCTCAGTTAATTGAAATGATCAATCTGATCCGTGACAAAACAGGGCTTCCTTTAAAAGCATGAAAATTGCCGCGCGATTTCCAATAAAAGAAAACAGATTGCTGCAATTTCTGATCATTAGTTTACATTTATTTTTGCTAATTTTTGCCTTGAATGTTTTTTCATTTAAATGGCAATTTTTTCTCATATTTTTACTGATTTGCATTTCTTTTTACTACAGCATAAAACATTATCAAAGACTGACGAATGCGCCCGATGATCTCTGCTGGAATGGAAATGCATGGCTGATTCAACTTGATGAAAAACTAAAAACAATCGCTTATCTTGAATTACAACCTGAAAGCTGGATTTCATCTCATTATTGTCTGTTACATTTTGATGATGGCAAGCAAAAATACCACTGGTTTTTTGCGAAGAATACCCTGGGTGAAAGACTTTACAGCCAGTTAATTTATCTGGTTAAACAGGATATTGTTAAAGAAAAACAGGCTGAGATTTAGTCAAATTTTGAGACTAATGTATCTTTGATAACCTTGTCAGTTTGCGGATAGTCCAGCGTGTAATGCAGGCCTCGACTTTCTTTTCTGCGTGAAGCGCATTCAATAATCAGTTCAGCCACTGTCAGCAAATTTCTGAGTTCAAGCAAATTACTGGATACCTTGAAATTGGCGTAATAATCCTTCACTTCCTGTTTTAACAACTGAATCCGTCTTTTTGCTCTTTCCAATCTTTTATCCGTTCTTACAATTCCAACATAATTCCACATCAAATGCCTGAGTTCATGCCAGTTGTGCGAAACCACCACCTCTTCATCAGAATCAGAAACCCTGCTTTCATCCCAGGCAGGTAGCTCACAGAATGCATAATTATTTTTGCCTTTTTCAGCAATAATTTTCTGGGCTGCCGCTCTGGCATAAACCAGACATTCCAGTAATGAATTGCTTGCCATTCTGTTAGCGCCATGCAAACCGGTAAAAGCTACTTCCCCAATTGCAAACACATTTTCAATATCAGTTGTTGCATCCTGATCAACTACCACGCCACCGCATGTATAATGAGCAGCGGGAACGACAGGGATCGGCTCTTTGGTCATATCGATATTGAGCGACATTAACCGCTCGTAGATGGTCGGAAAATGAGATTTGATAAATTCAGGATCCTTATGGGTAATATCCAGATAGACACAATCAATACCCAATCGCTTGATTTCGTGATCAATGGCTCTGGCGACAATATCTCTGGGAGCCAACTCGGCACGTTCATCAAAATGAGGCATAAAACGCTCACCATCAGGTAAACGTAAATAAGCACCCTCACCTCTTAAGGCTTCTGTCAGCAAAAAGGAATGTGCTTTGCTGTGAAATAAACAGGTGGGATGAAACTGGTTGAATTCCATATTGGCAACACGACAACCGCTTCGCCATGCCATGGCGATGCCGTCACCACTGGAAACATCAGGATTACTGGTGTAAAGATAAACCTTGCTTGCACCACCTGTTGCCAAAACAACATATTTGGCCTGAAACACTTCAACCATGCCGCTATCACGATTCAATGCATAAGCACCATGACATCTGTTATTGTGACCTATCAATCCCAGTTTGTGACTGGTGATCAAATCCACCGCATTATAATTTTCAAATAATTTAACATTCTTTTTGCTGGCCACCAGATCCGACAATGTATTTTGAACTGCCTTGCCTGTGGCATCTGCCGAATGAATAATACGTCTGTGACTATGGCCACCTTCTCGGGTTAAATGATAGCTCTCAAGACCACCTGATTCAGTTGATCGACTAAAGGGAACGCCTTGCTCTATTAACCATTCAATGGCAGAGCGGCTATTTTCTACGGTATATCTCACCGCATCTGCATGACAAAGCCCTGCGCCAGCAATCAGCGTGTCATCGATGTGCGATTCAACAGAATCCTTATCATCCAGTACAGCCGCAATACCGCCTTGTGCGTAAAAAGTGGCTCCCTCTGATAACTGACTTTTGCACAAAACATGAATAGAAAGTTCATCTCCCAGATTGAGCGCACAGGTTAAACCTGCAGCACCGCTACCGATAATAAGAACGTCAGCTTGATGTTTAACCGTCATATTTTTATATCTGGATTTTTGGAAAAACACATTTTGCGTAAAAAAGCAGATAAAATCCATTTATTTCTGACATCAATTTATTTGTTTACAATTTTTGTTTGCATAAGGTCATTTAAAACAAATAAAATTTCATCTGGGGAACTAAAGCCACTCCCCGATTGTCGATTGATGGAAACTGATACCTCATAACTTTCAATAGTAACGTAGTGATAATCATTCTGTTACTATTGTAATTTGCAGATTAAACACCATATCAGCTGAGAAGAATAAGCGGAAAATAGAAGTTAAATGAATAATACAACTGATGACGAACTGATTAGACGCGTACAAAGAGGCGACAAAAAAGCCTTTGACCTGCTGGTTTCCAAATATCAAAGCAAGGTACTTTCCATTATTAGTCGATTGATTAAGGATCATGCTGAAATTTATGATGTGGCTCAAGATACGTTTATCAAGGCATATCGTGCTCTACCTACATTTCGTGGTGATAGTCAGTTTTATACCTGGATTTATCGAATAGCGATTAACACTGCAAAAAACCATTTGACTGCAAAAGGTCGCAGACCACCAGCAGCCGATATAGATTCACAAGATGCCGAAGACTATGGTCTGAGTGAATCACTGAATGAAAATGCTTCACCAGAACAGTTACTAATGCGAGATCAGTTACAACAGGTGATTTTTGATAGCATTGAATCTCTGCCTGACGAACTGAAAACAGCAATTACACTTAGAGAAATGGATGGCCTGAGCTACGAAGAAATTGCAGAATATATGGATTGCCCGGTTGGAACTGTTCGCTCCAGAATATTCAGAGCAAGGGAAGCCATTGACGAAAAGGTCAGACCATTATTAAATTAGTGAATTATTTTTGAACAGGACGGAACTAATCTAAAATGTATCAGTCAGAAAGGCAGCAATCAGGATTAAAGGTCATAAAATATTCAAAATATTTCAGCCTTGGTCTTAATATTTGCCTTTGGAGAAGTTAATATTAAGCAGTTAATACAAAATTTAATACGAAACTTAATACTACATATTGAACAAAAAATTGAGTAATACCATGTCAAACAAAGATAACGTTAAACCTGTTAATTTTGAAGGGCAGTCAACATCATCAAATCCTGATCAGTTATTATCAGAGTTGATGGACGACCAGGTTTCCGATGAAGCAATTGAACATTTGATTAATGTTGAATCCAGTAAAGAAAAGTGGTTCAGATATCATCTGGTTCGTTCTGTTCTGAAAAAAGAAGATAATAATCTTCAATCTTACCAATTCACCGAATCTGTTGCGCAAAAAATTGCTGACGAGCCAGCTATTATTGCAGCACCTAAAAGAGCATCTGGCTGGAAGAAAGCCAGTGGTAATTTTGCAATTGCTGCTTCCGTTGCCTTTGCAACCGTCTTTTCAGTGCAATTAACTCAGGTAGCTGATAACGACTCTTCTTTTAACGGTCAGGAAAGCCTGATTGCAGCTGAGTCAATTGAAATCATTCCTGCAGCAATTGATGCTGTTCCCGATAGTCATGAACAAAGACAACTGGATGCAATTCAGCAATTACTTGATCAAATGAATCAGCAGAACCTCAATAGTCACGAACAGCTGGTTGGTGGTGAAACCATGTTTATCCAGTCTTATATTATTGAAGATAATAGAATGACACCATTTGATAAATCTGGTCAAAGCCTTAAAAGTTCGCCTGAAATGGACGAACGATAGAATAGTGAGTTCGTCACTTTTATTGTGGTTAAATGAATTATGTTGAAAGAAAAAGGCATTGTCACTCAAATCGACAAAGACTATGCCTGGGTTAACACTCGATCAAAACTTTCATGTTCCTCATGTCAGGTAGAATCAGCCTGCGGGAATGCGTTACTGGAAAAATATTTGTCCGATCGTCTTTTTATGTCCAAAGTACCCAATAAAATTCAGGCTCAGGTGGGTGATGAGGTTGAAATTCAGATACATCAATCCAGCGTAACAAAAGCGGCTCTATGGTTATACGGTATGCCTCTTTTACTTTTTATACTGACCGCCATTTCCACAGATTTATTTTTTGATAATGAAGTTCCTGTGATTATTATCAGTTTTACCACTCTTTTTATCAGTTACATGATTCTTCATAAACTTATCCATAAGGTAGGTGATCTTGAAGATTTCCAACCGAGAATACAAATGTCAAAACAAGGCAAATTTGCTGAAATAGCAAATCTGAACCTTAATCTGATTGATATTAAAAATTTATAAGTCGTTTGTTTAAAATTTAGTGAGCCAGACTATGGTAATGCTGCAACATAAAGATTTACTTTTAATACGTGGTTCTCATTTTAAGTCATTCCACTTTTGTAATATCAATGATTATTCCAGATCTTAATAGAGGTATTAGTATGTCAGCTGTAAAAAATTCAATTGTTGCTTTGGCAATAATGTTATTGGTATGTTCTCCGGTTAACGCTGAAGATAAATTAAACCTTTCACAATACAAGGGGAAAATTGTTTATCTGGATTTTTGGGCATCCTGGTGCAAACCCTGCAAAAAATCATTTCCCTGGATGAACAAAATGAGAGAAACCTACTCTAACGACCAACTGGTTATATTGGCGGTTAATCTGGATAAAGAGAAAAAACTCGCAGACGAGTTTTTAGCTAAAAATCCAGCCAAATTTACCATTATTTATGATGAGAACAGCGATCTTGCAAAACAATATCAAATTCCCGGTATGCCAAGCAGCATTCTGTTTGATCAAAATGGCAAGGTGATTAAAGTTGAAAGCGGTTTTTTTGAAAAGAAAATTCCTCAGTATGAAAAAGCCTTTCAGCAAGCAATCACTAATTTATAGTACTTATTTTGGACATGATGGCTTTATGATGAAATTATCGAAACTGAAATGGTTGGTTCTGGGACTCTCTTGTTTAAATGCAGGATGTTCTTCAATGGGTGTAGAGCCATGGGAGCGAGATCTGTTAGCAAAGCCTGAAATGGCAATTAACAGCTCCCCTATGGACGAATCTACTGATGAACACATCTATTTTAGTAAAGAAGCCTCCAGCGGCGGAAAAAGCTTTGCAGGAGGAGGTTGCGGATGCAACTAAATAAAAAAGTTAAACTATCTGTAGCTGAAAAACTGGCTCTGGCTGCAACAGCTTTGATGTCTGGTGCTACAGGTGCAGCAGATACTGAAGATGTAGCCACTGAAAGCAAGGATAATGAATGGTCTTTTGTCGGCTCTGTTTTGGCATATAATGAAACCGATCGTGTTCAGGCTGTTGAGTTATTATTTTCAGCTGACAAGCAATATGGTGATGCAGGTAACCTTTCACTAAAAGTGGTTCTCGATGCTTTAACCGGAGCTTCAGCCAGTGGCGCAATTCCACAACCCACTGTTCAAACATTTACCAGACCATCAGGTAACGGCCAGTACACTATTGCTGCCTATGATACACCTTTGGATGATACTTTCCGGGACGGTAGAGGACAGTTTAATGTCAGTTGGACAGATGCCATTGACCAGGATTCTCGCTATACAGTTGGCTCTAATCTGTCGAAAGAGTTTGACTACCTCTCCTTAAGTTTTAATGGCGAATATGCACGAGACTTTAACAAACGCAATACCACTCTTTCTGCAGGAATATCCTTTGCCTTTGATACGGTAACACCAAAGGGTGGAATGCCTATTCCTTTGGCGACCATGGTTGTAGATCAAGGGCAATTTGCTACTCGCGATGATTTTTTAACCGCTTTCAACGCAACTCGCTCAGCTACTGAAGAAAATATAGATACCACCGAATTGTTACTAGGCTGGACTCAGGTAGTTAATCGTCAAATGATTATGCAGTTCAATTACAGCTATTCTGATGTTAACGGTTATTTGACTGATCCTTTCAAAGTTTTATCTGTGATTGATAACAATGCTCAAACCCAATCTATTGTGTATGAGAACAGACCTGACAGTAAAAAACAACACGCGTTTTTTGCATTGGGAAAATATCATCTGGATGAATCAGTTACCAGCCTTTCCTACCGTTACGTCACCAATGACTGGGAGCTGGATTCACATACCATTGATTTTAAATGGCACTTTTATGGTGATAATAATACATTTTGGGAACCCCATATCCGCTTTTACCAACAGACGGCTGCCGAGTTTTACAACACTTATTTGCAGGATGGACAACCTCTGCCAGAATTTGCCAGTGCTGATTATCGACTTGGCGACATGGATGCCATTACCTTAGGTATAAAATATGGTTTTGAATTATCCGGTGGAAATCGCGCCGAAATAAGAGCTGAGTATTATAACCAGACACCAAAGGCCAATGGGCCAGAGCTGGTTGCTGCAACAAAAGGACTGGATCTGTATCCTGAACTTGATGCCGTGTTCTTGCAATTCACCTATTTTTTCTAGGTTTGTTGCTGACCAAACAGGATAAAAAATGTTATGGTGCCTGTCAGAATGAAAAGATTTTTAATTTAACTCAACTTTCTGTCTGACGGGCTTTTTAATGACCTACCAGCTTTCCAGAGAAAACCAGCACAGCAAAATCTCATTTCAGGCAATGGCCAGTCCTTGCGAAGTCCTGTTGACCACCTTTGATCAGTCTCTTATCAAAGAAATAGCAGAAACAACCTGTTCGGAAACCAGACGCATTGAACAGAAGTTCAGCCGCTATGTAAAAAATAATCTTTGTTGGCAAATGAATCAAAGCCATGGTCAGCCGGTTACCATTGATCAGGAAACATTTCAATTATTAAACTTTGCAAAAAATATGTATCAACTGAGTGATGGTAAATTTGATATTACTTCCGGTGTTTTGCGAAAAATATGGCAATTCAAACCACAGGCAAAACCTCCTTCCCAAATAGAAATTAACAATCTACTTCCGTTAATTGGCTTTGAAAAAATAAATTATGATGAAATAACTTTTACAATGCCTGAAGGTATGGAAATCGATTTTGGTGGTATTGGCAAGGAATATTGTGTTGACTTTATAACCAACACCATTACGCCAATCTGCAAACAACATCAAATAAACTTTCTGGTCAATTTTGGTGGTGATTTATCTGCCAACCAGCATAAGGATAATTTTGAAGGTTGGAAAGTAGGACTGGAAAACGCTGATAATCCACAATTGGCTGATACCGTTATCGACATTAAGCAAGGTGCAGTTGCGACCAGTGGCAGCACAAAGCGGTTCTTTGAATATCAGGGAAAAACCTATTCCCATATATTAAATCCACTCACAGGTAAAACCATAGAAGGCGGACCTCGTTCGGTCAGTGTATTTGCTCAAAGCTGTGTTCTGGCTGGAAGCATGAGCACGCTGGCATTGTTGCAAGGTGCTCAAGCTGAAGATTTTCTAAAGGAAAATCAGGTTAAATATATTTGTTGCTGGTAAAATTTTTTATTACGAATCATTTTTCATCATTTCATGACTATGCACGAGAAACATATTCGCCAGTTCTAGTATCAACCTTAACCTTTTCACCAATCTGAACAAATAATGGCACTCTGACAACTGCGCCTGAATCAAGTGTCGCTGGTTTACCGCCGCTACCACTGGTATCACCTTTTAATCCCGGATCAGTTTCTACAACTTCCTGAATAACAAAGTTAGGTGGCGTAATTGAAATGGGTGTCCCGTTATAAAGCGTCACCATGCAGGATTCCTGTTCTTTAAGCCATTTGGCATTATCGCCCACAGCTTTGGCATCCGCAGCCACCTGCTCATAACTTTTTGGATCCATAAAATGCCAATATTCCCCATCCGTGTACAAATACTCCATGTCAGTATCAATAACATCGGCCACTTCGAATGATTCGCCTGACTTGAAGGTTTTTTCAATGACGCGTCCGGTTAATAAGTAATTCACCTTGGTTTTAGCAAATGCCTGACCTTTTCCAGGTCTGACAAAGTTATTTTCTACTACTGCAACCGGCTCACCGTCTAATAAAAACTTCAATCCGGGGCGTAAATCATTGGTTGTATAAGTTGCCATACAAAACTCTCTTGTTTTTAACTGTTTTACGTTAAAATGTGCAAATGAAAAATTCAGCGCCAATAATACCTGTTTCTGTCGAAAAATGTCACTCCAAAGACTGGAAAATTATCCTTAAAAACGCAATATCAAATCCAGTTGAGTTGTTTGAAAGGCTCGACATTGATTTTAGTCAAACTGATTATGCTATTGATTCAGGAAACAACTTTGCTATGAGAGTGCCAGAACCTTTTGTCGCCAAAATGGAAAAAGGCAATCCAAAGGATCCTCTTCTGCTACAGGTGATATCACAACAACTTGAAAATATTCAGACGCCAGAATTCAGTCAGGATCCCCTTGGAGAAGGTCAATTTCTTGCGCCGGGATTGCTGCACAAATATCATGGCCGCGTTTTGTTGATTCTATCCTCCGCTTGCGCTGTCAATTGCCGCTATTGTTTCAGACGACATTTCCCCTATCAGGAAAACCAGGCTTCAGGACATCAACTAACTCAAGCAATTGACTACATCAAATCAGATACTTCAATTTCTGAAGTAATTTTAAGTGGTGGTGATCCGTTAATGTTGGGAGACTCTCAACTGGAATCATTATTTTGTGATCTTGGCGAAATTACACATGTAAAACGATTAAGAATTCATACCCGCTTGCCAGTGGTTATTCCGCAACGAATTACCGACCATTTTGTTCAGTTGTTTCAAAACAAAAGATTCGATTACAGTATGGTATTACATATCAACCACGCTAAAGAAATAGACGATTTATTTTCTCATTACCTTGAAAAGCTAAGTCACTCAAACATTACCTTATTTAATCAAAGTGTCTTGCTAAAAGATATTAATGACAGCTCAAATGCCCTGATCGAATTAAGTGAACTGCTTTTTAAAAACAGGATAGTACCATATTACATCCATTTGCTTGATAAGGTTTCCGGTGCGGCTCACTTCGAAGTAAATGAAAATCAGGCAAAAAAATTATTACACAATATCAGGAATTCTCTTCCCGGTTATCTTGTGCCAAGACTAGCCAGAGAAGAGGTCGGAGTTTACTCAAAAACCATCATCGTATAAAATTCATCCAGATTTAGCTCAAAACTAAGCATTCTGTCACCTGCAAAGGGCTTTTCATCAGAAAAAAGAGTGATTTGATAGTTAATTTTGTTATTTATACTACACTCACAAAAGGAGCTATAATTTTGCGTATCATCTTAAACCTGCCTCGCTTCTAGTTTATTTAGATAAAAACATTGCGGGTTTTGGAAGATGTTGTATGCACGATATTACCTAATCATTAAAAGTTCGGTGTTGATTTATTTAGTAATCTCATTGGAGAAATTAGTTGTGTAGTATTGTGGTTCAACGAGGGATTATGAAATCAGGAATTGATTATGAAGCAGGGAAACAAGGGACTAACGCTTAGAGAATATCAGGAAAAGAGACATTCAGATCTAGAGCTCACTCCAAAAAAAGTGTCGAATTGGGTTAGAAATTTACCTGTTACAAATTTGGCTAATAGTTCAAAAATTATTTATCACGTTCTGATTGATGTAAATCATTCAGCGATGGAAGCTGATGACCGTTTAGATATTTTAAACACCATTGAAACGATTGCCTGTGAGTTAATTACCTCTCTGGAATCCCAGTTTATCCAAAAAAGCATTAACCTCTCGGATAAACAGAAAAAAATTGTTGCTCTCATTCAAGCCATTCATACTGAACTTTGTCTTGGCTATCATACTGTTATCGAAGCAGTGGAATCTGATGATCCCAAAAGAAGTCATAAAAAACTGCTACATACAGCTTTGACAATGGCAATCCGATATCATGCTTTGGTTATTCTAAAATGTCTGACCTTATATGCAGCCGTACCCAACAGAATATGGCGCGAAGTTTATATTATTTTCCAAATTGCTCAAAAACATGGTCTGGATAAAAAGGAATTTACTGTTTCCCATAGTGATGAAACTTTTTCAATATACAACCATTTTGTCAGAGTCCTGTTATTGAGTATTTCCAATACTTGTCAACTTAGGCAACAGGACATTATTTTGACCTGGGAGTTATTACCTAAAATTATCGAGCATGTCACGTTAATGACCCATGCCTACAACAAACACCACTTTGTGGTGCCCATGATACCTGAAGAAGCTGGACCACCAATCCACAAGTCAATATACAAATCTCGGCACAACACAATTGAGCGACCTGTTAATTTGAAATTAACCGCATACACAGCTGTTGATCATATCAAGCATCTGATTGAATCTACTCAGGAAACAGATAATCAGGCCAATAGAAAAATCATGATCTACAAACACCTGATACAAACCTGGCAAACCTCTGTTCATAGAGCATTTAACAGAAATGCCTGTAGTGAATCGCTACATATCAGTATCGGTTTGAGTGCAACCCACTATCAACTTTCTCAAATTGTTTCAGCTGAAAGCACCAATGTTCAAGCGACTGCTATGGACGCTATGGAAGGCAGTTTAAAAAATGCTTCTATCATGCACACTAGCCATCGTCCTCAGAAAATAACTCAGTCAAAAATGAACTATTTAAGCTCTTCTTCCGCTCCTGATGAAGATGTATGGGCAAGACTATACACCACCAAAGAAGAAATGCGCAGTGCACTTAATCGAATGGACCCCAACAAGCGCTCAAAAGAAGTTATTGCAAGGGAATCTTACCAGCTTCGAAAGGTCGATGTAATTGACGTGAGTCCAAATGGATACTGTATCCAAATCAATGCAGAAAATTTACCTTCCAATGCACAATCGGGAGAGATTATCGGGTTTCTTGACACGCAAAGTAAAGATCTCCATGCTGGAATTGGGCTGATAAGATGGGTAAGAAGGCTACCTAAAGATGATATCATTCAAATGGGCGTGCAAATTCTTGCACCAAATGCCCTACCTGCAAATATCCAGCTTAGAAACAGCAAGGCTGATTCCAATGAGTATCAAAAGGCATTGCTATTACCTGCAATATCAGGGGTTGGGCAACCGGAATCTATGGTAACAAATGCGTTAACCTTTAATACTCATAGCAAGATCCGAGTCATGCAGGGAAATGAAAAATTTGATGGCAGACTGTTAAAAGTTATTAACTTCACCAGTTCTGTCAGGCATTTTGAATTCGAAAAAACTGGTGAAAAGAAAAAACAGGATATAATGGAAAATCTGCTTCGAGATCCTTCTTTTGATTCCAATAACAATGACATTTCATGGGATATTCACTAGTCTTTTTTAATTCATAGCCCTTATTTTTAAAAAATATGATAGGGATGTTCAATATTTTGACAAAGGTCTCTTTTGAAGTTGGTGCTGATAGGCTACAATCTATCATCATGCTTTAAAAATAAAGCTAACAATTTTAAACAATACAGATCATCATGACATCAAAAATCAAGACCATACATTTGTTGGCAATTGAACCATCGTCCAACAAGGCTGAAGAGATAATCAGTTTTCTCAGAAACAAGGGCTATGCTGTCAGAGCTACTCAGGTTTTATCTTCCGATGAACTGGTTAGTGCTCTGGAAAAAGGCGTATCTGATCTTCTTCTGGCAAATCTTGATTACGACAAACTTTCTCCAAAACAGGCGGTTGAGAAAATATCAGAATATGGCCGAGACATCCCATGTCTGGTTCTGATGAAAGACACAGATGAAAAGCAACTGCTGGAAATAATGGAATATGGAGCAAAAGATGGTGTACCCATTGATAACGTACCGTTAATTTGTAAAAAGGCAGAAAGAGAACTTGAAGCACTTGGTTCACGACGCAAAAAAGTGCAAACAGAGCTCTTGCTTAAAGCTGCTGAAAAAAGATGCACTACGCTGCTTGATAGCTCACAGGATGCTGTTGCCTATGTCCATGATGGTATGCATGTTTACGCAAACAAGGCCTATCTCGAATTATACAATTACACAGATATTGATGAACTTATGTGCATACCTGCACTGGATACCATTGCTTCAGAAAGTCAGGATGAATTCCGGCAATACCTTAAGAAAATGTCTGCGGCCAGTGATCAACAAAGTTTCAGTTTTGTTGGCGTCAAATCTGATTCTGAAAGCTTCGAAGCACTTATGACCCTTTCGACAGCCAACTACGATGAAGAGGTTTGCACCCAGATATTGATAAGAGCTGCTGCAGATAATGCTGAACTGGAAGAAAAATTGAAAGAGCTCAGCTCACAGGATACATTGACAGACCTATTCAACAAACAGCACTTTACTGAACAGCTACAAAAAACTATCGAAGAAGCACGTGAACAAGGTAAATCCTCAAACGCACTTTATATCGAATATGACCAAAGCAAGAGTATTCTTCAAGAATTCGGGTTAGCAGGTGTCGATAAAATAACTCAGGATTGTGCAACATGGCTGGCTTCTCAGGTTAAAGATTCAAATGTATTATCCAGAGTATCGGATCATTCCTATGCAATGATCTCAAATGACTCCCCTAAAGATGTAAAAGAATTTGCTGAGCAATTATGTGAAAAAATCAGCTCACAACTATTTGATATAGAAGGTTCTACTGTCAAATTGACCTTCAGTATCGGTATTTGCCCGGTTGGTGAAGATAGTGAAGATGCGACACAGGTATTATCTGATGCGCTAAGTACTGCTGGAAGAGTTGAACAAGGTAACGGCGTTAAACTGTTTAACAAAGCCATTCAAAGTGCAACCAGTGAAGTAGATGCAAAAATGCTTGAGGAGTTACAGGAAGCCCTCGAATCACAAAGAATGAAGCTGTTATTCCAACCTATTGGCAAAATTCATGGTGAAGAAAAACAAATGTATCAGGTATTCCTGAGAGTCAGTAATGCTCAAGGGGAAGAGATGGATTCCGGTAAGGTCATTCAATTGGCCAAAGCAGCCGGATTTGGTGAAAAACTTGATAGATGGGTTATAAATCAGTCATTACGCAGCATAAAAGAGCAAAATATCGGCTCGGATGTTCAGTTATTTGTAAACCTGAATGCCGTATCCCTGATTGATGCTGCTCTACCACAATTCATCAATAAATTATTTACGGCTGGTGGCATTAACAAAAACAATATTGTTTTCCAGATTGAAGAAAGTGATGCCGCAAACCATTTAAAAAGAGTCATCGCTTTATCGGCAGAACTACGAAAAGAAGGATACTCTCTATGCTTGTCTGGTTATGGTGGCGATCCTGAGCAAAAAGGTCTCCTTGACCAAATAGACGTCGAATTTGTAAAAATTTCTGGCGAAATCAGCAAAAACGTTCATACCAACTCTGATGATGCAGAACAAGTTGAGAACTTGATTATGGAAATTCATAATCGTGACAAGACCAGTATAGTGCCTAGAGTGGAAGAAGCCGCGATGCTGGCGGCATTATGGCCAATGAACGTAAAATACGTTATTGGCTATTACTTGCAGAAGCCTGGAGAAAAAATGGATTATGATTTCTCTGCAAGTGGCTTCTAAATCCAGTCAAATACCATAGTCAAATGGTCGAAATCACATTGATTCAATCGACCATTTGCAGCTTTCTCGACAGCAGGCTTTGCGCGATAAGCCAAACTGAAACCGGCTTCAGACATCATTTTCAGATCATTAGCCCCATCACCTACCGCCATAATTTGTTCAGCTTTAAGTGATAATTTTTTGGATAGTTGTTTCAAAAAATTTGCTTTGCTTTGTGCATCTACAATTGGTAATTCGACGTCTCCGGTTAATTGCCCTTCTTCAATCAACAGATTATTTGCCTTGACTTCATATAGCCCCATTTCCTGTTTGAGTTTATTTACAAAAGGCATAAATCCTCCTGAAACAATGGCAATTTTACATTCTTTTTGATGAGCTATCTCAACAAGATTTTCTATACCTGGAGAAAGCGGCAATGATTGTGATATTTCATCTAAAGCACAAACATCCAGCCCTTTTAAACAGGCAACCCGTGCAATCAAACTCTCACTAAAATCCAGCTCGCCTCTCATTGCCTGCTCAGTAACAGCAGCAACTTTTTTGCCTACCCCATGCTTTTTAGCAATTTCATCAATCACCTCTATTTGTATAAAAGTAGAATCCATATCAAAAACGATTAATTTTGGATTGTCATCACAATTTTCCGGCCAAAGCAGATAGTCAAATTTTGATTCAAGAACTCGTATTTTAAGATCAATCAGATCCTGATAACTGGCATAAAGCTGCCAAGCAAGATTATCTCCATTTTTCAGTAAACAAAAATAGAGCTCCTTTTCAAATCCAGAAATCAAATCAATAAAACTTTGCACCTGAACAATTAAACTGTCAGTTGATAGCAAACATAATTTATTATTTTTATTAATTTTTTTATCAACAGCCTGCCATTGTCCATTCCGGATTTGATACAACTGATTAAAGGTAACCAATGAAGACATGCTATTTGCCTGTATTTAATTTTATCATTTACCTATTGTAACCAATTTAAGCCAGTATGCCGAATGGGAGAATATTATATTGAGGCCAATTACGGAAAAACTTTGCATGCTTATCAGAATTGAAAAGAGAAAGATCATCACCTCTATTTTATTTATTGCGATATCATGACAATATCCATTTAGCTGATAACGGTTAACTTACATTAAAAATCAATCCTTGTTACAATCAAAAAATGAATGCTAATAAAAACATAAAATACATAACTCGTCCCCCCAAATTTATCCGTCAATTATTGATTCGGGTTGCCGGTTTTATTTTGGCCTGTCTTCTAACAATCTGGATAATTCTGACACTTCAAATGGAAAAGCAGTTACAGGAAAGTTCGTCAGAATATGCTATCAGCATTGCAAAACTGGTCAGCTTTAGTGCGGGTAAAATAATTCATGAAAAGGATGCCTCAGGATTACAAAAGCTGGCCCAGGAAGCAGCAGAAATTCCTTATGTTCAGTCCGTTACAATTTACTCTGTTGATGGACAAATGCTGATGGAATTTCCTGAGGCTAACGAAAAGCAAAACACATTTTCAACCGAGAATAAGTCCAGCGACACTGATGCGAAGCAAAACTCTGAACAAATTTCGGAATCGGATAGCGATGAAGAAGATAGCTCATCATCAGAAAACGACACATCCAGTACTTTGAATAAAAAAAATCAAAATGCATTGCCAACTCTTCATTCTAACAGACCCTATGTATCAATGATTGATTTCAATAATGAAAAAAAAGGATGGGTTCAGGTAAACATTAATCAAATTTTACTCGAAGAGAATTTTCGGCAATCTTTTATTAGCGCTCAACAGTTAATGGGTGTGTTTATAATTATTTTCTTTGTTTTGCTTGTTATCAGTCTTATTCAACAGGGTAAATTTGTTAAAAAATTATCCAACATAGCCAATGAATTAATTCGCAAAAATTCCCCGGATTTACCCGAAGATGAAACTCAATGGCTAGAAAGTCTTGAGCAGGTTTCACTTGATTCACCTACGCCCCAATCGCGCATTATCTATTCGGAAGCCAACTGGGTTAGTAGTACACTTGAAGAAGATAGAGTTTTTATTTATTTAATATTTTCAATGGAACAACAGGATGACGAAAAATCGGCTGAAACCCTGTCGCTAGCAGAACATTATTTGACTGAAGCTATCAAATCACATGGCTTTATGTCACAGGGCAGTGTTATTTCCGGTTGTCTTGTAACCAGTTTTTCGACCAACGAGCTTACGGACATTGTTGCAGAAATGATAGCATTGCTACATTTAATAAAGGAGTTAATGAACAGACTTGGTATACCCATTTTCACCAAGGCAATTTTGGGCAAGGGAAAAATATTAGCACTATATAATGAAAGAAACGATGTAACCGGCATTTCTTTACATAACCGTCTAATGGAAAACGTTCAACATATCTCAAGCTGTTTAAAAAGCCATGAGATTGCAGGTATTTTGACTGATAAGGATATATTTAAAGGTCTGGCTAGAGCTACAGCGATCGATAATGAGTTTTCCATACCAGCGTTTAAATTAAGTCACATAAGCGCAACTATTTCACAGCAAGCCAATCGCCAACTGAATTACATTCAATCAAAATATGATGATGAAAGCTGATTTCAGATCGCGATTAGTTATGTTCAATCTTCCAGCATCAGGCTGTCGACTTTCTGGAATCCTCTGGGCAGTTTGCTTCCTCTTCTACCTCTCTCACCACGATAATGCTCCAAATCTGCTGCTTTAAGACGCAGATACCTTTTACCGGAATAAACCAGAACCGACTGCTCAGGTGAAGCAACGATGACCGCAGCCATATATTCTTCTCTTATTTTTAATTTTGCAGCTGGTATCCCGATAATTTTATTACCCTTACCTTTGGATAGCTGAGGTAAGTCTGATACAGGAAACACCAGCATTCGTCCCTGATTGGAAATACTAATACAAAGATCATTTTGATAATCATTAACTGAACAAGGATGTAAAACCTTGGCGCCTGACGGCAAGGACAACGCAGCTTTACCATTTTTATTTCTGCTAACAAGATCTGCAAAATTGCCTACAAAACCATAGCCGGCATCACTGGCTAGTAGTAAATGTTGTTCATCATTTCCCATCAATGTTGCAATGAAAGTTGCGCCAGCTATCGGATTTAAACGCCCGGTTAAAGGCTCGCCCTGACCTCTGGCTGATGGCAATGTATGTGCTGGCAAGGCATAACTTCTTCCGGTAGAATCAAGGAAGATAGCCTGCTGGTTGCTCTTGCCTGGTGCCGCAGAACAAAATCCATCGCCAGCTCGGTAATTTAACCCTTCAACATCTATATCATGTCCCTTGGCACTACGAACCCAACCCATTTTTGACAAAATCACAGTGATCGATTCATTTGGCATCAGGTCGGTTTCACTTAATGCTCTGGCTTCTCCTCGCTCAGCCAAAACAGACATTCGTTCATCGGCAAATTCTTCGGCTGTTTCCTGAATTTCTTTCTTGACCAGTGTTTTCAATCTTGTATTTGAACCCAAAATCAATTCCAGTTGCTGACGCTCTTCTGCCAGTTCATCTTGCTCACCCTTGATTTTGATTTCTTCAAGTTTGGCCAAATGCCTTAATTTCAATTCAAGAATTGCTTCTGCCTGCACACTTGATAAGTCAAAGCGACGCATTAAAACAACTTTTGGTTTGTCCTCTTCACGGATGATTTTGATCACTTCATCAATATTTAAAAAGGCTACCAGTAAACCTTCCAGAATGTGTAACCTTTCATTGACCTTGTGTAAACGATGCTCCAGACGAGATCTCGTTGTTTCTGTTCTGAATGTTAACCATTCCTTGAGAAAAGTCAGCAGACCTTTAACCTTTGGTCTTCCATCAATTCCAATCACATTCATGTTAACTCGGTAATTTTTTTCCAAATCCGTTGTAGCGAACAGATGGTTCATTAAACCTTCTACATCAATTCGATTGGAGCGGGGAACAATAACAAACCGTGTTGGCGTTTCATGATCTGATTCATCTCGCAGATCAACAACCAGAGGTAATTTTTTGGCTTGCATTTGCGCTGCTATTTGCTCAAGCACTTTACTGCCTGAAACCTGATGGGGTAAATTGGTAATCACAATTTCACCATCTTCCATCTCATAGGTTGCTCGCATTTTTATTGATCCACGGCCGGACTCGTAAATTTTAAGTATTTCATCCTTTGGCGTAATGATTTCTGCGCAAGTTGGAAAATCTGGTGCTGGAATAATCTGGTGGATATCTTCAAGAGTCGCTTTGGGATTTTCCAGCAAATGAATACAAGCATCAGCTACTTCGCGTAAATTATGTGGAGGTATATCCGTTGCCATACCAACAGCAATACCGGTAGTACCATTAAGTAGAAGATTGGGTAATCTGGCCGGTAATATTTTTGGCTCATTCAGTGTACCATCAAAATTAGGTATCCATTCAACAGTTCCCTGTCCTAATTCTGATAACAACACCGACGCGTATTTGGATAATTTGGATTCAGTGTAACGCATGGCAGCAAATGATTTGGGATCATCTGGCGCACCCCAGTTACCTTGACCATCGATCAGGGGATAACGATATGAAAATGGCTGTGCCATCAGCACCATTGCTTCGTAACATGCGCTGTCACCATGTGGATGGAACTTACCGAGTACATCACCAACTGTTCGGGCTGATTTTTTATACTTGGCTGAAGCCTTTAACCCCAATTCACTCATAGCATAGACAATGCGTCGCTGAACAGGTTTTAATCCATCACCAATGTGAGGCAATGCACGATCCATAATGACGTACATTGAATAATTTAAATAGGCTTTTTCAGTAAATTCAGAGAGCGACTGCTGCTCTACACCTTCAAAATTTAATTCCATAATATATTTGTCTGATTTGGTTAAACGGTTACTAACATCTCATCTGTACGGCAGAATTAATCAATCTCTGCCAGATTACCCTTTTGTTCCAGCCATATTTTTCTGTCTCCAGAACGTTTCTTTGCCAGAAGTTTATCCATTAATTCAAAAGTTGTTTTTTCAGAATCAATTGTCAATTGCACCAGCCGTCTGGTTTCAGGTGCCATAGTCGTTTCTCTTAATTGCTTGGGATTCATTTCACCAAGGCCTTTAAAACGCTGCACATTAATATTGCCACGTAGTTTTTCTGCAGCTATCCGATCCAGGACGCCCTGTTTTTCATCTTCATCCAATGCATAAAACACTGACTTACCAACATCAATTCTGTAGAGTGGTGGCATGGCCACATATACATGCCCTGCTTCAACCAGCGCTCTGAAATGTCTGACAAAAAGCGCGCATAGCAGGGTCGCAATATGCAAACCATCGGAATCCGCATCGGCCAAAATACAAATCTTGCCATAACGCAGATTGGAAAGATCATCAGAACCCGGATCAAGCCCCAGAGCAACTGAAATGTCATGTACTTCCTGAGAGGCCAATACTTCAGAAGGATCAACTTCCCAGGTATTCAATATTTTGCCTCGTAATGGCATAATGGCCTGAAACTCTTTATCTCTGGCCTGCTTGGCTGAACCTCCAGCAGAATCCCCCTCAACCAGAAACAGCTCTCCACTCATGGTGTCCTGTCCAACACAATCAGATAATTTTCCTGGCAAGGCTGGTCCTGTTGTCACCTTTTTGCGAGCAACTTTTTTACCTGAGCGCATGCGCTTGTGAGCATTGCTAATGGCCAGCTCGGCCAATTTGTCACCATAGTTTGGGTTTTGATTCAACCATAGCGAGAAAGCGTCTTTAATCACTCCGGAAACAAATGTGGCAGACTGACGTGAAGAAAGCTTCTCCTTGGTTTGACCGGAAAATTGGGGTTCGGACATTTTGATAGACAACACAAAAGACAAGCCATTCCACAGATCATCAGCGGTTAATTTAACACCTCTGGGTAAACTGCTTCGAAAATCGCAAAATTCCTTCATTGCATCGATCAAACCGTTTCTCAAGCCATTAACATGAGTACCGCCTTGTGTTGTGGGAATAAGATTGACGTAACTTTCATTCAGTACTTCACCACCTTCCGGCAACCAGAATAAAGCCCAGTCAACAGCTTCTGTTTCACCTTCCATAGTGCCGCAAAAGGGCTCGTCAGGGATTTTCTCTTCATCAACTGCAGATAACTTTAAATAATCTTTAAGTCCATCCTCGTAATACCACTCAACTTTCTCATTTGTATTATTGTCAATCAGAACAATGGTTAATCCCGGACAAAGTACTGCTTTGGCGCGTAATAAATGCTTGAGTTTGCTGATGGAAAATTTGACGGTATCAAAGTACTTGCCGTTTGGCCAAAAAGTAACGCTGGTGCCGGTATTTCTTTTACCAACTTCCCCAATTTGATTAAGTGGATGACTTAAATCACCATTGGCAAATCCGATTTGGTAACTTTTGCCATCACGTTTAACCTGCACGTCCACTTTGCTCGACAGCGCATTGACTACTGAAATGCCTACTCCATGAAGTCCACCTGAAAACTGATAATTTTTATTGGAGAATTTTCCACCGGCATGAAGACGTGTCAGGATCAATTCAACACCACTGATCCCCTCTTCGGGATGTATATCAACAGGCATACCACGTCCATCATCCTGCACTTCCATTGATCCATCCTTGTGCAGGATCACTGTGATATTTTTACAATGACCTGCCAGCGCCTCATCAACACTATTATCGATAACTTCCTGCGCCAGATGATTTGGTCTGGTTGTATCTGTGTACATGCCGGGTCGCTTTTTGACCGGATCCAGACCACTGAGAACCTCAATTGATTCGGAATTATAAGAATTAGACATCGAATTCCTTATTGTTACCCTAAAACTGTTTCAAAAAAAAGCATTTAACTTACCTTTAAATGCTTTTACAGTACTTATAAGAATGATTTAAACGATTGACTGATTGTATTTGGCTGAGAAGATGTTTTCAAGCATTAGTCGACTGTCAGACTGTTTCGAAGCAAAAAAGTTGAAGTTTGCCAATTTAGTAAGGCATTAGTAACCTTTGACAGTGTAATCCACCGTATATTCCAATGTATCTATACGATGCAAAACTGTTTCAAATCGACCATCAGGATAAAGATAAAAATAGCGATACCCCGGCGCTTCCTCACCTGCAGAAAACTCTTTGGATTTTGGTCTAAACTGAACACAAGTTGAAGGTGTTGCAATCCACTCCACACCTTCAATTTTTTGATGATACCTTTGATGGATATGACCCCAAAATACCGCCTTAACCTGTTTGTGTCGCGACACAATAGCTTTTAGCTCATTGGCATTTTTTAAACCAATTTTATCTATCCAGTCACAGTCAACACTAACAGGCTGATGATGAAGACCTATAATGGTATTTTTATCCTTATAATTGGAAAGTGCCTGCTCAAGAAAATTGAGTTCATCAACCGATAATTCACCATGAACATGGTCTCTAACTGATGAATCAAGAAGAATAATTTGCCAGTTACCTGCATGTATTAATTTGGCGGGTGACACATTTTTTTCATTCATATGCTCCATCATCACATCCGGATCATCATGATTGCCAGACAACCAAAAGGATTGGATTCCTGATTGAACGAAACGTTGGGTCAGGTATTGATAGGACTCTGGAGAAGCATCTTGTGATAAGTCACCAGTTGCCAACAATATATCAGCTCTCCACTCTTCCTTATTGATTCTTTCAAAAACTGCTTCAAAACTTTCTCGGGTATTTAATCCGAGTAATTTGCCACTGGCTTCAGAAAATATGTGGCTATCAGTTATTTGAACGAGCCGAATAACATCATTTTGATTGGGCAAAATTTCAAATACAGACATTTTATCCATTATTTTTTTCCAACTGCTCTACTTTAGAATATATACAAACTTTCAAACTTTCGCCAATAAATCTATTTATCTGCTGTTTTTCATCTACAGCTCGTTCGTTATCAGTAGAAGGATATGCCGCTTTTAAAGCGCCTGGGCCAGAACCTTCCATTACTTCCATCATTCTTGCATCATGATATAACCTGACAATTACATCAAGTTGATGCGCATTACCTGATGCCAGTTTGTCTTTCAGGACATTGCTTCTTATAGACAACTTTGCTGTTGTCGTATAGGTTGCTATATCCATCACCTTCAAAGACAGTCTCAATAGTTCGTTTTGCGCAACCCATTCGATGTCTTTGATTGCATCGTTTGAGCTTGCGCCCAGAACAAAACTCAACCAATCAGGCAACAATCTCTGAATCAGGGCATAGTTTAACTCACATTGAGTTATAAATTCATCCAAATCAGGGCGATACTGTGTTTTTTTTGTGCTAAAACTCATAAATTTGACTACTATTTGTACAAAACATACCTATTCTTCCACG
>Ga0224506_10000737_pt1 | contig 25888 bp, 29 predicted proteins | sample SF_Jan12_sed_USG_2_FD_169108 | JGI IMG/M metagenome (GOLD analysis project Ga0224506, IMG submission 169108) | Sediment microbial communities from San Francisco Bay, California, United States - SF_Jan12_sed_USGS_8_1 | ecosystem: Environmental > Aquatic > Marine > Sediment | place: USA... | reverse complement strand
CTCCAGCTCTATGCCGCCAGGAATTTCGACTCGATAACTGGTATCCAGCAACAATGAACCTGCTCAGTCGGCCAGCGTCTGGGCTTCGGCACCAAACAACCTGGTGTAGACCATAGACATGGTCAGTGCCGACCAGGGGATGGTCCAGATCCAGGCGATAGTCAACGTTAAAATACCGAGCATGTTAATCAGCATGATCAGCAGAAGTAAGCCAAACATCGGAAACCATTTACGAGTAATGGCCTTGCGTGAAGTCTCCAGCGCACGCCAGGCGGTCATATCTTTTTCGATCACCAACACCATAGCAAATACATAAGCAATCATTAAATAGATGCCTGGTAGTACCAGTAATAAACTCCCTAGCGTAATCAGCAGGACCATGATGATATAGCAAAGGAATAACGTGGGTAATTTATGAAAATAGCCGAAAATTGAACTGGCTGAAACTGATTTTCTCTCAGCGTGGCGCATACCGAGTAAATGTATGGCGAAGAATAACGGTATTAGAGCGATATTGCCTAGCGATTGAACTACCATGCTGATTGTGGCTGCAGAGGCCTGGTCGGCACCGATCAATATGGCACCAGCCACAATCGGCAGGCTGATTAGGCTAACCAGGATTAAAGCGGCGAAATACAACAGGAAAGCCAGGTGACAGGGCAGTTTAAAACCGCTCAAGTCACGCCAGGCTTCGGCCATGGTACCAAGCATACTGATTTCAATATTGCCCGCTATGGCATCGTCGATATTGCCACCGACTAGACTTGATTGATCGTTGTGCCGTAAGTCAGCAACCGGTGTGGCGTAAATATCGCTCATCAATTACTTCGCTTTCAGTTTAAACCTGCATGGCGGGGATTATGATTGCCGCCGCGATACCAACAAAAAATAATACAGGCATAAATAATGCCAGGATTTTCACCCCCATTGTATTCGGGCTCGCCTGTAGTCCATATTTATTTTCTCCATCGGTACCTGAGAAAAATATGATATAGATGATAAAGAACAGGTTGACCAGCGGAACGATAAACAGAAGAAGATACCATGCGCTGCGATTTAAATCGTTGAGTCGGCGTTTACCGAACATAATGGTAATAACGATACTCGCAATATTTAACACGATGTAGGCGATCAAACTAAGGCCAGACATTCCTGCGGTTGGGTCCATCATTGCAGAGACACCCACAAGTGGCATCATGACTCCCATTAGTATCAAACTGACACCAAAACTATAAGCAAGATATCTCAGTCGTCCAATACGACCGCTAAATGAAAAAATACTGGGGTTATAGGTATCTGAATTGGCAGTTGCAAGTGCAGCGTCGGGTGCTGAATAAGGGTTTTGATCGCTCATTATTGTTACTCCTATTTATAGTTTATCTAGATTTACCCGGGTAAATTCGGCAAAAATCATAGCACATAAGAAAAAGTTATAATGTTAAATGCTTTACCTTATTTTCAGACTGGTTTTTGGTGACCTTACCGCAACCCTGTTATCATTAAAACCATTTTCCAGTCGGCGGAGGTAGCAATCAAAATGACAGTGTTTAAGTTTGTCGTCCCTGTCTTGTTAGGGTTTGGCCTTATTTTTTCACCAAATGCATCGACTGATCAAACCGATACCCGCCTCGATGAGTTATTCAATGTTCTGAAAAATAGCAGTAATTCAACCGAGTTAGAGGAGGCTGAATCCAGTATCTGGGAAATTTGGTTCGATAGCGGCCTGCCGGAAATTGATGCGATGATGGCAGAGGCGGCGACGGCGGTGCAGGCAGGTCAGTTGAAATATGCCGAAGGGCTGTATTCGCGGGTAGTAGAACAAGTCCCCGGTTTTTCGGAAGGCTGGAATCGCCGTGCAACTGTTCGATATTACCGGCAAAACTACGAAGGCTCGCTCGAAGATATACAGCGCACGTTAATACTCGAACCACGACATTTTGGTGCGACCTGGGGACTGGGTATGATTCTCGGTTCGCGTCGCGAATTTACCGGCGCCATTGCGGCCTTCGAGCGCTTGCTCGAAATCAAACCGAATGCCCCTGATGCCCGGCCAAGGCTTGAATTGTTGAAAAAGGAGTTGGCTGAGAGCTCTGTTTGAGGGCTTTAGCTACAGTAACGACTTTTGCAATAATTTTTCGCCCTGCTCATCGATAATTTGCTGGGCTTTGGCAATCGAATGATCGACAGCCATTTGCTGACTGGCGTTTTGATCGGCGCGGATAAATTGTATGCGTTTAATTTCACCATCGAGTTCACCGCTAATGTAGCCGGCGGTTCGATACTTGCCATCTTCGTCGATAGGCATCGCCTCAATGGTGAAGCCTTTATAAACCACAGGGTCACTAATGGCCTGGGCTTTGCTACCAAGAATGAATTTGAAGAAATTGCCAATTGCCATAAGTTTTCCGTAGAATCCGAGTTGTTCTAAATCATATCAGAAACCTATTATTAACAGGCAGTATCCAGGGCAAAAAGTGTTTAAGTTATCCGACGAAGACAAACAGCGGTTCGACGATGACGGGTTCCTGGTGGTTGACCGGTTAATCCCGGACGAAAATATTCCTGTATTACACAGGGCCTTTGACGATTTGTTCAACGGTAACTTTGCTACCGGAATTCGGCCCGACGAAGTTAACTGGCAGCAGGGTTCTGGAGATCAGAGTCTAACCCGGCAGATCTGTAATGGCTGGAAGGCTAATCGCGATATCGCACGCGTGGTGCTCGATGAAGATATCGGTCGAGCCATTGCCAAACTGGCGGGCTGGGCGGGTGTGCGCATCATGATCGATAACGTGATCTGGAAACCGGTCGGCGCAAAGTCGCTAGGTTACCATCAGGATAGTAGCTATCTGGCCTGGTTTGCGCCGTCTGAGCTGATCACCTGCTGGATAGCACTTGATGATACCAGTGCCGAAGGCGGCACCATGGAGCTGGTCAGGGGATCGCATCGCTGGCCATTGCGCGAGCCGGAAGGTCAGTTCCATGCGCCGGAAAATTATCGTCTGTCGATGCAAAAGGCCGCCGCTGCACAGGGTATCGAAGCCGATATCGCCTATATCGAAGTGCCCGCTGGTGGTGGATCGTTTCACCATGGCTGGAGCTGGCACGGTTCGGGTGCTAATAACGGCAGTCTGCCCCGCCGATCGCTGGTGTTACACGCCATGCGTAGCGATGTTGAATACCAGCCGGAGCATTTATCGCAGGGTATCGGGCCGATTTACAGTCGCTATAAACGTCTCGGTGATAATCAGCTGGATGAGAATTATTTTCCGGTTCTGTGGCGCGAGGATGGTTATCGGACGCCGACGATAGATGACTACCTGGACGTTCGATGAAAATTAGCAAGCCTTTTTTAATCATGCAGTTACGACCGGAAGACGATACTTCCGACAGTGAGTTTCGGGCGATTCTTAAATACGGCGGGCTTGAAGACAACGATGCCTGCAGGCTGCGTATCGAAAATACCGGCATACCCGAGCTGGAGCTGGATGACTATTCCGCCGTTATCGTCGGTGGCAGTCCATTTGATATCAGTACACCGCCAGATAAGAAGTCGGCGATTCAAAATAAGATAGAGGCAGATTTTGAAATGCTGTTAGGCAAGGTCGTGTCGCGAGATTTCCCTTTTCTCGGTGCCTGTTCGGGCAATGGACTACTAGGTTCTTTCCTGAATACGTCTATATCAACCAGATACGCAGAGGCAGTCGGCTGTACCCGGATTAGCCTGACCACCGAAGGTAAAACCGATGCACTGCTCACAGGCTTTCCTGATCAGATAGCTGTTTTGCTAGGCCACAAAGAAGCCTGTGACTCGACACCGGCTGGTGCTACCTTGTTAATGACCGGTGAAAACTGTCCGGTGCAGATGTTTCGTGTGGGTGAAAATGTTTATGCCACGCAGTTCCATCCAGAAGGTGATTGCGAAGGTTTTACGGTTAGAATTCATGCTTACAAACATCACGGCTATTTCAGGCCGGAGCAGGCCGAGCAGTTAATTGAGGCAGTAGGGCAGGAAACCACGCCTTACGCTCAGAAAATTTTGAGACGTTTTGTGGCGCGATATGCCAGGTGAAAATCGATGACTAAGCAGTTTAAACCGGCAACCATTCTCGCGCAGGCTCATGTCGATAAAATACCCCGGACTAACGAGATTACGCCGCCGCTTCATTTGTCGACTACCTATGTAAGGGATGCCGATAATGAATACTCTTCCGGTCTGGTTTATGGTCGGCCGCATAACCCCACAATTCAGCACGTGGAGCAGGTACTCACGACGCTGGAGCAGGGTGCCGACTCAATGGCCTTCGGCTCGGGTATGGCTGCCGCCACGGCTGTGTTTCAGGCGCTGAAACCCGGAGATCATGTCATCGCACCAAAAGTGATGTACTGGTCGTTACGCAACTGGCTGGCCGGTATGGCGACCGAGTGGGGGCTGCAGGTAAGCTTTGTTGAAATGAGTGATCTCGCCTCGGTGCAGGAGAGTATTCGACCCGGAAAAACTCAGCTGGTGTGGGTCGAGTCACCGGCCAATCCCTTGTGGTCGATCGCCGATATCTCTGCGGTCTGTGATATCGCGCATGCGGTGAATGCACGCGTTGTGGTCGATTCCACTGTGGCCACACCTGTTTTGACACGACCGGTACTACTTGGTGCAGATATGGTAATGCACTCGGCGACCAAATATCTGAATGGTCATTCCGATGTGCTGGCGGGCGTTTTAGTCACGGCAAAGCTGGACGCATTCTGGCAAAGAGTGCAGCAGGTCCGGACCAACCACGGCGGCATATTGAGCCCCAGAGACGGTTCGCAATTGCTTAGGGGTTTGCGTACCCTGCATCTGCGAGTTCGAGAAAGTTGTCGTTCGGCAATGGCGATTGCCGAGTATTTTGACCAGCATTCCGGGGTCTCATCGGTGCTGTATCCGGGATTAGCCAGGCATCCAGGTCATGACATTGCCTGCCGACAAATGACGGGTGGCTTCGGTGGCATGCTGTCGATGCGTTTCAAAGGCGGCAAATGCGCTGCAATCGATGTGGCTGCGAGAGTCAAGCTGTGGAAGCGCGCTACCTCGCTGGGCGGTGTCGAGAGCCTGATCGAGCATCGAGCCAGTATCGAAGGTAGTAATACACCGGTGCCCGATGACCTGTTACGATTGTCTGTGGGCATTGAACACGTGGATGATCTAATTGCTGACCTTGAACAGGCTTTGAATCAACAATAATTTAACAGGAAATAACATGAGCAACCCTAAAACACTACTCGAACTCAGTGGCGCTGACCTCGAGCCAGCCAGGCTGGAAAATTCAACGCTGGTTTTAATCGATATGCAAAATGAATATCTGCAGGGGCCGTTGGCTTTACCTGATGCCGGGCAGGCGGTTAATGCGGCGATCAAGTTAATTTCCAGGGCTCGCGATGCGGGTAGCCAGATTGTTCATGTATTCCACAAAGGTCGGGAGGGCGGCATGTTTGATCGAAGCGCGGAACGCGGTCAGGCTATCGATGGTTTAAACCCTGCCGACGGTGAGAGTGTCGTCGAAAAGCCTTTGCCCAATGCTTTTACCGGAACCGAGCTCAAAGCGCGGTTAGACGAGGCTGGCAATAACGATTTGATTATCATCGGATTTATGACTCATATGTGTGTTAGCTCTACCGCGAGAGCCGCACTGGATCATGGTTATCGGGTAACGATCGATGCTGAGTCCTGTGCAACCCGTGACCTGCCGGATGGCTCTGGTGGAGTTGTCGAAGCCGCGACCTTGAACCAGGTGGCGCTGGCTGAGTTATCCGACCGTTTTGCGATAATCGCTCGTCAACATTATTAATTTCGTTATTGGATACTGTCTAATGTCTAAAAAACCTCTACTGTTCCAACCCCTGACCCTTCGAGGGCTGACTCTGCCTAACCGTATCGTGGTTTCACCTCTGTGTATGTACTCAGCGGTAGAAGGCCTGGCCCAACCCTGGCATTTCGCTCATTTGAGTACTTTTGCCAGAGGTAAAGCCGGTTTGGTGTTTGCAGAAGCCACGGCAGTTGAAGCGCGTGGTCGAATCACCCCGGACTGTCTCGGTATCTGGAACGATGAGCAGGTCGAAGCGCTAAAACCGATTACCGATTTTATCGTGTCTATGGGCTCGGTACCCGGCATCCAGCTAGCGCATGCAGGCAGGAAGGCCTCGACTCGAGCACCTTTCGTGCCCGGCGGCGGTGCGCCTGTCACCCGGGAAGATACCGCACCCGGGTATACGCCCTGGCAAACCGTGGCACCTTCGGCAATACCGGTCGCAGAGAACTGGCCGGTACCGACCGAACTAGATCAGGCGGGTATGGATGAAGTCAGGCTTGCTTTTGTGCAGGCAGCAAGGCGATCAATCGATGCTGGTTTTCGTGTTATTGAATTACATCTGGCGCATGGTTATTTGCTGCATAGTTTTCTCTCACCGATTAGTAATCAGCGCGATGATAATTATGGTGGCAGTCTTGAGAATCGTATGCGGTTTCCGCTCGAAGTCGCTGAAGCCGTGCGTGCTGAGGTAGGTGAAGATATGCCGCTATTTGTTCGTATTTCAGCGATTGATGGCCTTGAGGGAGGCTGGACTATGGATGATTCGATTGGGTTGAGCCGGGCGCTGGTAGCCGTTGGTATCGACGTTATCGATTGTTCTTCGGGTGGCATCGCCGGGGCGCCAAGGTTTAGAATTGATGATGCGGGCAAGCCCCTCACCAAAGACTCTGCACGTCAGCCGGGCTTCCAGGTACCTTATTCTGCCCGCGTGCGAGCCGAAACCGATGCCAGATCGATGGCGGTCGGCGTCATAGTCGATCCGCATCAGGCGGAAGAAATCTTACAGTCGGGCGGGGCGGATCTGGTCGCTCTGGGACGTGAAATTATGTTTGATCCATTCTGGCCTTTGCGCGCTGCGGCTGAGCTGGGAGTCGATCCTGATTTTAAGTTGTGGCCGAAGCAATATGCCTGGGCAGTGAATCGCAGGAATCAGATTGCAGAGTATAATCGCGGCGATTGATGGAAAGGGTCGGAGTCAGGGCTGACTCCGATCCCCAGACTTCATGCCATCAGCCCGACAACTGATATGATCCCTTCCCTTTTTTTGTAATTGGTAATTTTCTTCTGATGCTGATTTTTTGTTTGGCGATTTTCCTTTTGTTGATTACTCCCGGACCGGGTGTGTTATCTACCGCTGGTGTTGGGACTGCTTATGGTTTTCGAGCGGGGCTGCGGTATGTGTTTGGGCTGTTGCTGGGAACCAATCTGGTGGCACTGGCGGTCATTTCAGGTCTGGCAACAATTGTTCTTGCGAACGCCTGGGCAAGAAGTGCTTTGCTGGTGATTTCCTCGGTTTATTTGCTCACCATTGCTTATCGTATTGCTTTTGCCGGATCCAGGATTGCGTTTATCGCGGCACGAAGTCAGCCCGGTATCAAGGCCGGGTTATTATTGCAGACGATCAACCCGAAGGCCTACGTTTTTAATTCCACGATGTTCAGTGGTTTTGCCTTTATGCCTGAGTCGTTGATAACAGAAACCCTGGTCAAGTTACTGATTATTAACCTGATCTGGATTCCGATTCATCTGCTATGGCTCTGGGCCGGGAGTTCTGTGCATCAATTGAACCTGAAGCCCCGTACCCAGTTTGCGATTAATTGTATGATGGCTCTGGCGATGCTGATTGTTGTGGGGTTGGCGTTGTTGTCACTCAATTACTAGGATGTCATTAAGTCCGAAAATACTGATAGCAATCGGGCTTAATGATTTCCCAGCCCTCATCTAGAATATCCAGTATGGATTGATCCAGAGGGACTGCTTTCATGGCGTTTAAATTTTCATCTAGCTGTTCGAGGCGGCTGGCACCCAGAATAATCGCATCGCCTCGTTCGGCATCAAGCAGTGAATGATGCGTCAGCCAGCTCATGGCGACTTCGACCGGGGTGACGCCGAGCCCGACGGATTTGATTGATAATTGCTGTAATACATCGAAATATGCCTCTTTCCAGTAGCGATCCCGGTAATGAGGCCTTTGGTGGAACCTGCCGGTATCCGGTGTCTTCTCAGCAGTCAGATATTTACCGGTTAAGAGGCCTCCTGCCAATGGGTTGAAGGCATAAAAACTGATGTCGTAATGATGCAGGCAGGCGAATAACTCTTTCTCTACATCGCGAGTTAAGGCGTTATACATGCCCTGGTATACAGTCGGTAGCATCCAGCCATTCTGGCGGCATTTTTCAGCTACTTCGGCGACCTGCCAGGCGGCAAAATTGCTCAGGCCGAAGGACTTGAACTGGCCCTGCTGGTATGCCTCGAAGCAGGCTTCCAGCGTTTGTTCGACCGGGGTTTGGAGATCGGGGGCATGCAGGTATAGCAAGTCGAGATGGTCGGTTTTTAACCGCTCTAGCGACTCATTAATTTGCCTGGTCACCTGTGCCGGTTGTAAGCCCTGATCGTTCCAGGGATTGGCTTTGGAGGCGATAAAAAGACGGTCGCGTTCGTGGGCCGGAATTAGCTTCCCCAGCAAGGTCTCGGTAAGGCCCTGATTGTACTGAGTTGCTGTATCCAGCTCGTTGCCGCCCGAGTCAGAAAACCTGCTTAACATCGACCGGGTAGTCGTTTCATCAACCTGGTCGCTGAAGGTCATAGTGCCTAAGACTGTTTTCAATTGGTTATCTCCTATCTCTATAAGAAACGCTTCACAAATAATATCCCAAGAGCTACGCAGGGGCCTACGCCAAATGCAAAAATCAGGGTGCCGATACCTACTACGCCTCCCAGGTACCAACCAATGGCCACCACAGTGATTTCGATAGCGATTCGAATATTGGCAATCGGCATTCCGGTCCAGGCCTGCAGGCCTGTCATTAATCCATCCCTCGGGCCCGGCCCCAAATTAGCGGAGAGATAAATTCCTGAAGCGATGCCGACGATGAGTACACCGATCATAGTTTGCATAATCTGCCAGAGAAAGGTTTGTGGATAAGGCAATAATTCGAGTGAGAAATCGATCATAAAAGCAATAATCAGGGCGTTCAGAATTGTACCCATACCAGGCTTTTGTTTGAGTGGTATCCACAGCAACAGAATGACGAAGCTAATAATCATGGTGGTGAATCCGATACTCCAGTCGGTATGTCCAGCTATGCCCTGTGCCAGTACCGTCCACGGGCTGACGCCTGCGCCACCGGCAATCAGCAGGGCCTCACCAAGACCGAACAACACCAGTCCTAAATTCAAATAAAAGAAGGTGATCAGTCGGGGGCGAAGGCTAAACGGTGTCGGCGAACTCCACTGGAGTGTTGGCACGGACTTGACGGAAAATATCTTTAACATATGTATAACTGGTATCGTCGTGATCGAAGGGTAAACCAAGCGGGCCCTGGTTGATACAGGGAATGGCGAGAAAAAGTGAAAACGGATTTTAGTCTCCGGTTAAGCCTGTTAATCTTACCCTCGATTTTTTTTAACATAGATTCACACATGTCGACATATAGTTTTTTAGACGATTACAGCGAGGGATGCCATCCCCGCATCCTCGAAGCCCTGGCTAATAGCAACATGGATCAACAAACCGCTTACGGTGAGGATGAATATAGTCGTAAGGCCAGAGAGCTAATACAGGCGCAGTTAGGAAACCAGAATGCTGAAATCTTTTTCGTCGCCGGCGGTACACTCGCTAATATCATCATTATGGCGAGTTGTCTGAGGTCGCACGAAGCTGTAATCGCATCCAACATTGGCCATATCAATGTTCACGAAACCGGGGCGATAGAAGCAACCGGGCATAAAATCATTGTAATGCCTTCGACAGAAGGCAAGTTAACACCGGCCGATGTTCAGAGCGCGCTGGATAACAACGCGCATTTTCCGCACATGGCGAAGCCTCGACTGGTTTACATTACGAATGCGAGCGAGGTGGGCACGCTCTACAGCAAAGCGGAATTGACAGCCTTGTCGACCATTTGCAAAGCCAACAATCTGTTGCTAATGGTTGATGGCGCGAGGCTGGGCGCGGCCTTATCGGCGCAAAAGAATGATCTGACCCTGGGTGATATAGCGGAACTAACCGATATATTCTGGATCGGCGGCACCAAGGCCGGCGCCATGCTGGGAGAGGCAATTGTGATTAGTAACCCGGTCCTGGCTGATGACTTTTCATTTCATATAAAACAACGGGGCGCTTTGTTGGCGAAGGGGCGACTGCTAGGGTTGCAATTTCTCGAACTATTTAAAGATGGCCTGTATTTTGAGGCGACAAGTTATGCAAATAAAATGGCCGGGAAACTCTCAACCGCTATCACAGAAAACGGCCATACCTTGGCCGCCGAAACGCAAACTAACCAAATTTTCCCGATTTTGCCAAACGGCCTGATTGACAGGCTAAAAGAGTCGTTCAGTTTCTACGTCTGGGAAAAACTCGATGATGAGCGCTCGACTATCAGGCTTGTGACGTCCTGGGCGACCGAGGAAAAACAGGTTGATGCTTTTATACGTGTGGTAGAAGAGTTCAGTTAAAACGTAGATTATATCTTGGGTGCCCTCCGGGATATATTTCTGACGTGCAACGCCCTGGCGACATAAATGCCACCCACGGTAATCAAAAATATCCCAGTCCAGGAGACCAGGGTCGGCAACGTGCCAAAGAACAGGTAACCGAAAATTACCGCAGAGACTATTTCGAAATAGGTGAAAGGCGCGAGCGTCGATGCATCGGCATGGGCGAAGGCATATACCAGTAAAGTCTGGTTAACCGCGCCTGAAACGACCAACACGGCGATATACCACCAGGCGTCATCGGGGACTGGTTCCCAGTGTCCTGGTAGTAATAGCGCCAGTGCGAGGGAGGCGCACAGGGCGCCCGCAAAAGCAGTGACAAGCGGTGGTGAGACGATACTCAGTTTTCGATTCAGCGCCATCTGGATACTGACTATCACCGCGCAGGAAAAGATATACAGATTACCGCTGTTGATTTCTCCGAACTCCGGGCGCATAACGAGTAGTACACCGATGAATCCACCGATGACGCCAATCCAGATCGACCAGTTGGCGTGTTCTCCAAGAAATAAAACGGCGATGATGACCAGCAGGAAAGGGTAGGCATAAAGTATGGCAATCGCGTCGGCATAGTCGACGGTTTTAACACCGATGACGAAGGTTGTCGTCGCAGCGGCCATGGTTAGACCACGAATCAACTGGATCAGCGGTCTTGCCGGTTTAAGTCCAGCCAGGCCATAACGCCAGATCAGATAGGGCAGCAATATCAGGCTCATGCCGGAGAATCGAAACCAGGCTACCTGATAGGCGGAAATCTGGTCGCCCAGCAATTTCATGATCGCCCCGGAGAATGCGGCTATCGACAGGCCGATGATGACCATGAAAATGCCTTGCGTTTGGGAGGCGATAAACGAATGAGAGTGGGTGTTCTTCACCTGGAGTTTCTGCTTGCAGACTATCCTGGCGTAGTCGTGTACGTCAGATACTGCCGCTGTATAGCAATTTGATCCGCCAGATATTTTGCATCGTGCCAGACGCCCCAGATGAAGGACGACCCGCGTCGTGACTGCCATGGTAGTCCAAGGAAATAAATCCCGGGCTCAGTCGAGACACCGCGCTGATGGTCTGGTCTGCCTTCGTCGTCGAATGCATCGACTTTCAACCAGCTGTAATCAAGCTTAAAACCCGTGGCCCAGACGATTGAGGTGATTCCGGCCTCAGTCAGTTTTAATTCAAGCATGGGGTCGGTCACGCACTGCGGATCAGGCCGGATGTGGCGGGCTTCGGGTTCTTCCGGAAAGTCGAGGCCATTGCGGATAATATAGGCGTCGGCCTGGTCCAGTACTGACAGAGTATTCGCATTCCCCTGGGCGATGTTTTCGGCAAGATCAGGCGCAAAGGACAGCACGCCTTCCTTGAATGATTCTGTTCGACCAACCAACGTCATGCCCTGAGCGGCAAGTTGTCGAAAGTCCACTGTGTGACCGCCATGGGCACCGCTCACGGCGATAGTGATATGTTCTGTGCCAGGTTCGAGTGCTGCAGCTTCCCACTTGCCGAGAACTCCCAGCCACCAGACAAAGTCGCGGCCACGATAGCGTCGTGGCGGCAGGTCGTGTGGACCGACTGAGAGATAAACAGTTTTGCCAGAACGCAGGAGTTCATCCGCGATCTGCGCGCCCGAAGACCCCGCTCCGACCACCAGCACTGCGCCTTCCGGCAATTGCCCGGGATTTCGGTAAGCGTTGGAATGGATTTGTTTGATTTCCTCAGTTTCAGGAACCAGAGCCGGGATGATGGGCCGCTGGAAAGCACCGGTGGCGGCGATTACTCTGTTGGCTTCGATCAATCCCTCCGAGGTTTCCACTCGAAAGCCGGGACGGCCGATATTCCTCTGCACTTCCATGACCTCTACGCCGCAGCGGACCGGAGCCTTGATCATCTGCGCATAGTCTTCAAAATAATCCGCCACTGCTTCCTTAGGGGCAAAAGCATCGGGATCGATGTTGGAAAACTCCATAGTCGGAAATCGATCATGCCAGGCCGGGCCATTAGCCACCAGGGAGTCCCATCTTTCCGAGCGCCAGCGCTCGGCTATGCGGTGCCGCTCCAGAACGAGGTGAGGCACATGGTTGTTACCCAGGTGTTCGCTCATGGCAATACCGGCCTGACCGCCACCTACGACGAGTGTGTCTATTTTTTCAGCTGGCATGTCTGAGCCCTCGGCATTCTCAGTTTTCCTTCGGTTTTCATAGGATGGCCTGAACTTCGGGCCTGATAGCTAAGCCCAGGGCGCGCGAATCTCCGGCTTCCAGATGAAAGCCGTCAACTGGAGATGCACGGGCGACCCTGGCTGCATCAAAGAAAGCACAATCATTAGCTATCGCTAGCGCTTCGATTATGCTGGCAAGTTGTTCTGAGCGAGTAATTTTTTCCAGAGTAGCATCCGGGTTCTCACCCTGTGTTAAAGGTGGCGGTGAGACCAGCATGATTTTGGGATGACAGGCTTCCGGCAGTCGCCACGGGTGATGACGGATAATTTCGACCAGTCGCTCCAATCCGTCCCGGGTCTGGTGTGCTGCGATGTTTTCATAAATATCGTTGGTACCCAGCATGATGATAATCAGATCCAGTGGTGCATGGCTGTGCAACAGAATCGGCAAAGCGACAACACCACTCATCTCGGCACTGGAAGAGGGGCGCGCATAGGCAGTGGTACGTCCCCGCAGTCCTTCGGTGATGACATGAGCATCATCCAGACCCTCTGCCATAGCGGAAGGCCAGCGGTCAGCCGGAGCGTGTCTGCCACTGGTTTGAGGGCATGAACCCCAGGTCAGACTATCGCCAAAAGCCAGGATGTTTTTCAAGGTCGCTCCGTTATTAAGGGATCTGGATTCATATTGTCCACCAGCAGGTTAATCGGAGGCATATTGCCTAAACGATCGAGTTTAATAAATAATTATTTTTGTAGTTATTGAATCAATAATTTCGAATCATATATTTAAAAAAGGATTCTAACCATATGGGTTCTAAAAAGTGTTTGATACATGCCATAGGCGATTATAAATATTATTAATATCCGAGGATTTATAAATTCCAAATCGATTAGCTTTGTCAAACAGCGGAACGGAATCAGCTACCCCTTTATTTGGCACAATGTTGTTTGCATACAATACAGCGAGGTTGAAAATCGCCTTTGGATTACCGGTTTTTTCAGATTTGCGTATCCAGTAGATCGCGTGAAAATAATTTTGCTGGATGCCAATGCCGTTTGCGTACATACAACCGAGGATGTTTTGCGCATGCGAATCACCAGTTTTTGCAGCAATCACCAGCCACACCACGGCCTGCGAGTAATCTTGCTCAACAGCCTTTCCCTGGAGGTAGTATTTAGCGATTGATTTAGCTGCTTCCAAATGTCCTGCGTCTACCGCAGCAATTCGCCAGCGTAACGCTTCTGCGTAGTCAGGCTCTATACCTTTACCAAAGTCGTAATGCCAGGCGAGCCAGCCAAAGGCTGGGCTAAATCCTTTATTCGCCGATTCCAGTGTGTACTTGTAGCTCTTATGCAAATCAATTTTGCCACCCCAGTTAAAGCGATACAACATACCCAAATAGTACCTGGCCGCATGGTTTTTGTCGTGTACTGACGCCAGGCCACAGGTTGTGCGCGCTTTTTTATATTTTTTACTTTGGTAATCGGCACGACATTCTTGCTGGAGAAATCTAATGCCATCATTGACTTCGATATTATCTCCGAGGCTGTGACCGTTGATAAACGACTGATTGATCAGGTATTTATAGTAGTTATTTACATACCTTTTAGGGATTTGCTGCTCGTCGCATCGATATAGCACTTTCGGATTTTTACCATTGACGTAAGAAAGAATCACATTTCGCTGAGTATCAAATTCAAATCGATAGCTCGTTGAGTAATACAAATCTACCTGATTTCCAGTGTGCTTTACGACAGGGATAACAAGAGGGCCATCATGGGTAAAAAAGCTCAAATAATTTTTATACTTGAAATCCACTCTAAAAAAATGATTGGAGCAATCCGAGTAGCTGGAAAGCCATTCAGAAAGGATTTTGCTATCGAAGTTATGGGTTAAATTCTTAAGATCCTCCAGGTTATTTATTCTTTGAGAGGAAGATGGTGACCTAGAGTTTTGACCTGAAGGTTTCTCTGAGTTTAGAGGTTCATTTATATCGGCTTTGTAGCGCAAGCTAATTCCGTCAGTGGGTTGTCGGTCAGAGAATGTAACTTGCCCTAACTCATTTACTCTTCGATTAAGTTCGGCACTGGTATCGAACGCGACTGTTAATAGAATGATGGCCTGCAAATAACAAAACAGTTTTCCTGAAAATATGGATCGCATCTAAAAGTCCTTTATCAAAACACCCAGAAAAACAGAGGAAAGATAACCCAAACGCCTCAATCCGATAACTGCGCCAGCTGTATCGGTCCAGGCGAAACCCAGAGACAAAAGGTAAACAAGGGGGGTGGTTTGGGTCGCTATCTCGTGTGGTAGCCAGGGCGTATTGTGAATCGGCCCAGCTTGCAGGGTTTTGAATCGGTTGCTTGCTTCTTCATTCTTCATAATCACATCAATGTTTGTACTGGAGAGAGGGGATGAAAATCCCGCGCTTACAGCTTCACGATTGACTGCCTGATCCACGGCAACAGGTTTTCGTAGTTGCATTGTCTGCGCTCGAGCAGGTCAATTAAAAAAGTATGTGCTTCGGTTACAACGACGTCCAGCTTGTATCCATTTAAACGTAAAAACACATCTGTATCAAAAAAAGCAATGCGTTTATCACCATCAACAAAAGGATGATTCAAAATCAGCGACTCGAACAGGGCTGCTCCCATTTCTACAAGGTCATTGTAGTAACCTGTTTGTGGTCGGAACAATGCACTTTCCAGCAGACCTAAATCACGTATTCCGGAAGGTCCTCCAAACCGTTCAAGCAGTTTTGTATTTATTTCGAGTAACTCGTCGCAGCTTAGAAACTGTACTGAATTACCGGGCAAGTAATTTCCCCAGATCTTCATTCTGCGACATAGAATCTTCGATATGCTTAAGTACTTCCGGGCGCACACGCTTGCGCTTGATGTATTCGCTGATGGCTTCCGTTAGTAGCCGGATACATTCTTATGCTGTTCTTTGGCTAGCGCCTTAAGATCATTCCAGACTGCTTCATCGACCTTTGAGCTGATTTTAATATTTTGCATACGATCAACATGGATGACAGACCTTGACATGTCAAGTCTATATCCAGCATCCAAATAGTGATACGCAAAGAGGATGTGGTAGGGCTATACTTTATCCATGTTAATCGATTCAAGATGTCCCGAAGTCAGCCAGTTAAGAAAGATTCGTAGTTTATCTCTGTTCAATGACGAGGAATTGAATAGTCTGGCGGCGACGCTAATGATCGGGTCTGCCGGGCCCGGTGAGAAAATAATATCTATCGGTGATGTCGGGAGCTATGACCTATACCTGCTTAGTGGTAGTGCAATTGAGTTGGGCAGGGGTGGCAGTAAAATGAAAGTAAGAGGCGAAGTCGATGGCTTCCTGCGGCCATTGGCCTCGACCGGACCGGCCTTAAGTGACCTGGTGGCAACCAGTGAAGTAGACTACCTGATGATTGATCGGGACCATCTGAGCCATTTTTCGCAGTTGCTTGAACCCGATAGCAGTGGCATCGAAGTAGAAGCAATCGAGCAGAGTGACGAGGCAAACGAACTGACCATACTGCTTTGCCAGGAAATCATGAATGGCAGAATCAGGGTGCCTGCGATGACCGATATCGCGCTCAAAATTCAGAAATTGTTTGTCGACGATAGAGTTGAGGCTAAAGCGCTGGGAGACTTGATTCAAACCGACCCATCACTTGCGGCCAGGCTATTACGAACAGCTAATAGTCCATTTTATCGGGGAGAAGCTTCAGTGGATTCGCTACCTCAGGCCATAGTACGTATGGGCATGGAGGCTGTTCGTAAGCAGGTGTTGATGTATGCCGCCAGCGAGTTGCTCAGGGAAACATCTTCGGAGATGAAACAACAAATGCAAAAGTTATGGCGGGACAGTCGTCGCGTCGCAGCATTCAGTCGGATATTGGCACAGCGTACTTCTGGTTTCGATGCTGAAGCCGCGCAAATGGCCGGTTTGCTGAGTAACCTTGGCGAGGTCGCTATCCGGCAATATGTGCAGGATCACGGTGATTTACTCCACAACGAAGTCTCACTGGATGAGATCATTGTTAATTTGCGTCCGCAGATAAATGCCATGCTGATGTTAAAATGGAACCTCGGTGATGAGCTGATCATTGTGGCTGAAGAATCCCACGACTGGTTTCGTAACCATCGGGACGAAGCCGACCTCTGCGATCTGGTGCTGATCGCCCGCTATTATAGTTATCTGGGTTCGGCGCTCATGAAGGGATTGCCTTTATTGTCGAAGCTGCCGGCATTCGAAAAATTAAAAGCGATGAATTTTAATCCGGGAGAAAGCATGGTTTTTCTTAAAGACTCCCAGGCCGAAGTTGAGGCCGTGGAAGACATGTTGGGGACTGTTTAGGAGAGCCCGAATTCGGCCATATTTGTCGTCTTCGGTTGATGTATATCAATCTCTTGCCGGGCTTCGGTTCTAAGGTAAGCCGAGGCCATAACCGGCCTTTTGCGGCATGGCCAAGGGCAGTGGTTGGTGCGAGTATCGGATCGACAGTCGGGAGGTATATGGATGAGCAGGACCGCATGAAAACAGTCCATATTCTCGAAACCCAGCGAACCAATACCGCGACAACCTGGGTCAACCCGGATACCAACAATACCTATACGATGACACCAACGAAAACCTATAGCGTTGCCGAGGGTCCCTGTCGGGAATTTACTCTGGATGCTCAAATCGGTGACAAGTCTGAAGAAACTTATGCTACCGCCTGCCGTCAGGCTGATGGTAGCTGGAAGGTGGTTAAATAGTCCTCGCCAGTCACATCGGCAAATTCAAAATCACTCGCAACCCGCCCTGTTCGCGGTTCTCGGCAATCGCTTTACCGCCATGTGCCAGTAAGCTTTTACCGGTAATAGCCAGTCCCAGACCAAAGCCGCCACTGCTGCGGTCACGGGCCTCGGCGACGCGGGTAAACGGTTTAAACAACAGGTTCAGAGACTGTTCTGGAACACCGATACCGGAATCTTCAACAATGATGGTGAATTCCTCGGGGTTGAGTTGAGTGCTCACCTGAACGACGCTGTGCTCTGGCGAATAGTGAATTGCATTTCTGACCACGTTTTCGATTGCCGCGCGGATCAGCACCGGATCGACTGACAGGGTTACCGCTTCGACGGCTTCCAGTCTGACTTCGCAATGTTTGGCTTCGCCTTCAAAGTTGGCGTCGTGGATAATCTGCTGTAACAGTTCGATGATATCGGTATCCTGTTTTTCCAGTTGAAACTGGCCCGATTCTATCCGCGCCAGTGACAATAGTTCAGTCACCAGGCTTTCCAGTTCGTTAGCTTCTTTTTCGATGCGGGGCAGGGCTGTGGACCTGTCGTCTGACCGCTGCGCCAGTTCCAGGGCGATACGTAGACGGGCAAGGGGCGAGCGTAATTCGTGGGATACATCACTAACCAGTCGGCGCTGACTATCGAGCATATCGTTAATACGGTCCGCCATCTGGTTAAAGTCCGCTGCCAGCTCACTGACTTCATCCCGTCCTCGGAGCGATACCCTGCTGCTCAAATCGCCGTCACTGAGGCTCTGCACCGCATGACGCAAATGACGTATACGCCGGCTCAGGAAATGGGCCAGCAGATAACTAATCAGGCTGATAATGAGCAAAGCTGCCAACAACCATAACCAGATCGGCATGCGATGCAGTTGCGAAGGTTCGAGCTGACGAACCAGAAATAAAGGTGGTTCGATATCCGGTACAGCCTCGATCAGAGAGACATAGCCATGCCGGTGACGTTGAATCGCGGAGTCGAGCGGATAATTCAGCTTTCGTATGACATCTTTGTTGGCATTGGCGTGCATCGGGAAGGGGCTTCTACCCAGCGCGTCCAGTAGTATCGGCCTGTCTCGTCCGGGTAGCTGGAATAACCAGTGCTGGGTAGCCCGATGACGACCCTGTTGCCAGAGCGCGGAAACAGTGACTGCCTGTGCTTTTAAGACTTCGTGATTGCGCTCGATTACCTGTCCGCCAGAGAGTCGACCTAGCACAAAAAAACTGGCAGCGAGCAGGGCAGCGGTGAGCCAGAAAAACAGAAAGATGCGGACGAACAAATTCATCTGCCGATAAGATATTGATAGCCGGAGCCGCGAATGGTCTTGATGCGATCACTGCCGTCAGGACGCTTACCGATTTTACGACGTATCTGCGCCATATGCGTTTCGATACGGCGGTCATAAGCACTCAGTGCACGGCCCAGCCCATCGAGCGCCAGTTGCTCGCGACTGACAACCTGACCTGCCTGGTTAACCAGTAGCTTCAGCAGGCTGAACTCAGCACCGGTAAGGTCGATCACCCGGCCGTCTATCTGTACCGCCCTGGCAGCTTCGTTGAGGGATAAGTCTTCCACCTGTAGGCGGTTATGTTTTTGCTCTCCAGCGCTGCGGCGTATCAGGGCTCGAAGGCGCGCCACCAGTACCCGCGGGCTGACCGGTTTGGCGACATATTCATCTGCGCCTAATTCCAGACCCAATACGGTATCGGTATCTTCACCGCGTGCCGTTAACATCATCACCGGTGCATGATGCTGGACGGTGATCGATTTCAGAACATCGAAGCCGTTCATACCCGGCATCATGACATCGAGAATAATGGCATCCCACTCCGAGGTGTTGTCGTTTATCTGCTGTAAGGCGGCGATACCATCATGCACGACAGTCACCTCAAATTCCTCGAGCTCGAGGAATTCTCGTAACAGCTCACACAGAGTCTGGTCATCGTCGGCTAAGAGTAAATGCATTTTCAAATTCTCCGTTGACGCTATTCTGGACGGAAAAAACAGGAATGCAAAGCGCTGTAACCGGGTCTTTGCATTTCTTTGCAAAGCTTGACCCTGCTTTGAAATCATCTGCCTTATAGTTTCATCATGGTTTGAGATATGACTCTTAACTGAATTTTTAATAACTGGAGAAATACGATGAAACGTTCAAGCAAATATTTATTGATTGCCACTGCTTTGGTAGCCGCTTCAGGAATAGCCATCGCCTCACCAGGTGGTCATTCCGGTCAGGGCGGCGTAGGTCAGGGTTACGGCCATGGAGGAATGCAGGGCATGCATCAAATGATGGGCAAGCATGGCATGGGTGGTGGAATGATGTCAGGCGGTATGGGTGGTGTGATTTACCAACTGGACAACCTGACTGATGACCAGAAGCAACAAATTGCCGCACTACGTCAGGAGCAGCACACCCAGATGTTTAATCTTCGTGAGCAAATGTTGCAACAGCGTGGCCAGATGAAACAGAAAATATTAACCATCCTGACCGACGAGCAGCGAACCCAACTCGAAGAACTACGTCCCAACCACTAATTGACCGGGCACAGAAGCACTATCCGGTGCTTCTGTTGCTTCGCATCACGGTTGATCACGATAATTCAGGATTCTGTTTTTCAGACCAGGTTGGCCGGCTGTATTGACGATAGCCGCTATGTCCTGATTGCGGCTATCTACGGTGGTTAGTCGCAGCATATCGTTCAGCGCTTTTGGTGGCAGGGTAGCGGCACGCTGACTCAAATTGTCGATGAGTGGGGACCATTCCTGTTGGTCTAGCAAATCGGTAGCCAGGCCGCAGGCAATTGCTTCGCGGTCGGACATTAGTTTTGAATCGATGAGTAGCTCGCGGGCCGCGTCCTGACCGATCAGGTGCGTTAAACGCCGGGTGCCCAGGGCGAGCTCGAAATTCCAGCCTGGCATTTTTAGTTTAAAACCAGGAGCCGCGACCCGCCGCCAGCAGGCCGCAAAAAGGTCGGCGCCAGCGCCTATTGCCTTCCCCTGAGCCAGTGCTACTGCGGCAAACGGGGCGTGGTAGAGCGCCTGCAACAGGGTTTCAATACGAAGGAATCGCCATAACAGATCGCCGTCACTCGATGATTCCAGATCAGAAAGGTCGAAACCCGCGCAAAAATGGCGGCCTGTACCACGAATCACACATAGATGGATGTTTCGGGCTTCGGTAATCGCCTGGATTAGCGCTTCTACCAGATCCGGGTTCAGAGCGTTTGCACTGTCTGGCCGATTCAGTGTCAGGGATAAAACACCATTATTTCTTTCAGCTAGTAAAACTGGCGTTTCGTCGTTCATTCGGCTGAATTACCGAGCGCAAATCGCGCATTGGCCTGCGCGAAAATTCGACGGGTTTTATCGATGTCATAGGCGCGTTGCTGCAGTGTTTCGGGGTCCCATTCGCTGCGCCCCGGGGCGAAAAAGTCACCGCCATAGACATGAATCGCCGAGGTTAGTTTCTCGGTCGGGTTGGTCACAGAATGGATAATATCGCGTCCTAGTGCAGAGGCTGAGCCCGGCATTAATGATTTGGCTCCGGCGGCTTCGATGCGATTGTCGGTCTTGCGCCAGAAAATATTATCTTCGCGCCCGCTGTAAATTCCGATAACCGCCCAGGCATTGTGGTTGTGTGGCATCAGAGTCATCAACGGTGCCCAGGTAAAGTTGAGAATTGTCAGGTCATCGCTCTGGTAGAGCGGTTTAAACCCCGCTTCGCCGGGTTCTCCCAGTGCCTTCATTACCGAGGTCTGATGGGTTACCGCCTCAGCAACCACTTCACGAACTGCTATATGGCTTTCATCCTCTTTTCGAGCCTGGATACAGTCTTCAATAAATCTATCGAGTTCGAACATGAATTGACTCCTTTATGCAACTGGTACGTCTGAATTCAGGGGGATTATAATCTAGTTAGTTCTAACATAAAGGGTTCGATTCCAGCTGCTTTGCCTGTATCAATGACTATATGTTTGCGATACCTGGGGCAAAATAAACAAGCTGGTCTAGTGCAGATGTAGAGTTTCTGGACAAAATAGACTTTCTTATACTATATGTATTAGGTACATAAAATATTTTGGAGCTTGTTAATGGATAGTTTAAATAGCCAGTCAAACGAGAAAAATTCAAATAAAATTAATCAGTCGCACATAAAATATATCCATAGTATTAATGAGTCGGAAATTAAATCCTGCTGCCAAAGCTGGATTGAGGAATTTCCAGATATGGCTGTAATGGCCTATGTGGCTGAATCTGATGCCGATAAGGTACCGACAGTACAGGCCGTTTTAAACGGTTTAAATGTGCCATTAGCCGGTGCGATATTTCCCGCTTTATTGTATGAGGCGGAATTTAGACCGGCAGGGTTATTATTGGTTTGTTTACCCGCCAGGCCATCCTGGCATTTGCAGGCAGATATGCCAGTTGACTCAGAAGCATTGAGTACGGTTCTGGAGTCGATTATCGACAATATTTCTACCGAGTTAGATGAAACCGAAGATTCCACACTGTTTATGATGTTCGACGCCATGGTGCCTAATATTGCGACAGTTCTTGATGAGCTTTATCTGATGCTTGGTGATTCGGTGCATTACGTCGGAGTAAATGCCGGTAGCGAGACATTCGAGCCTATGCCCTGTCTGTTTGATAATGAGCGCGTAGTACAAAACGGCCTGCTGGCGATATTGTTGACTCCAAACAGGGGGGCGATTCTGGAACATGGCTATCAAGCGCCTGAACAGTCGATTATGGCTACTGCTACCACCGGTAATCGAGTAGTGAGCATAGACTGGAAACCGGCATTCGAGGTGTATAGCGAACGAGTTCGAGAGCAATATAATGTGGAAATTACGCGGGAAAATTTTTATGAACATGCGGTTCATTTTCCCTTTGGGATCGTTCGCGCGGATAACGAGGTCCTGGTACGAATTCCAGTTATGCTGGATGAAGATAATGCTCTGTTCTGCGTGGGTGAAATTCCAGAAAATTCAGTATTAACGTTACTCAATGCGCCTCAGGCAAAATCACTCCATACGGTAAATCAGTTGGTGGAAAAGATGAGTGATAATTCCGTCAACCTGCTGTTTTATTGTGCAGGCAGGCGCATGCATTTGACCGAAGCTGCGGACAATGAGCTGACGGATTTTCAGAGTAAGGTAGATGAAAGGCTTAATGCTGGCGCGCTATCACTTGGAGAAATTGGAAGTTCTCACAAAGGCGGCTACCCCCTGTTTCATAATGCCACGCTCGTCGTATTGCCGCTGAATTAGTCGGGTAATATTTTGTGAGTAATCAGGAACAGCTTCTTTCGATACTCTATGATCTAAGTCCGACGATTAGTTCGGAAATGCGTCTGCAGCCATTATTAAAGGAAGTTTTGCAGTAGACTCAAACATGAATTAAGCCATTTATGAAGTTAGTGGGTGGAGTAACCACCATCGACCAGATAAGCACCACCGGTGCAGTAGGCTGCCGCCTCCGAGGCCAGGAAGACAGCCAGCCCGGCTATATTATCCGGTTCACCGGGCTTACCGAGCGGAATCTGCTTTACAAAACGGTCCAGAATTTCATCGTTTTGCCATAAGGCTTGACTAAATTTTGTTTTGATCAGGCCGGGGCAAATTGCATTGACGCGAATATTATCCGGGCCCCAGTCCTGCGCCATAGCCTGGGTAAGGTTGATAATCGCTGCCTTGCTGACGCTGTAAATGCCAATGCCCGCTTCGGGTTTGAGGCCGCCGATAGAGCTGATGTGGATGATCGAACCGCCGCCGCGTTGCTTCAGGATCGGATAAGCTTTTTTACAGAGTTCAAAAGGCCCTTTTAGATTGATATCGATAATCTTATCGAAGGCGCGTTCGTCGGTATTCTGTATCGGTCCGAATACCGGATTGGCTGCAGCGTTGTTGATGACGATATCGAGTCCGCCGTAGATTTCTACGGTTTTATCGACAAGGTTTCCAATATCTTCCAGGTTCCCCACGTTTGCCGCGATACCGGTGGCATCGAGACCATCCGTCCTGAAAGCAGAAGCGACTGCATCGACCGCTTCCTGTTTGCGGCTACTCAGGACGACTTTGGCGCCAAATTCAGCCAGACCACGAGCCATCGCTTCGCCGATACCTTTGCTCGCACCGGTTACCAGAGCGACTTTGCCATCAAGATTGAACAGGGGTTTGATTTTGTTTGTCATGATTTTTTTTCTCGTAATTTCAGATGAAGTTTACTTGATAAATAGAGATAGGCTCAACGACTGAAAAAATGATTGATTTTCGCATGCTAGCAGTTTCGGGTTTTTGATTTTATACTGCACAGTTCAAGCGATAGGTATGCAGGAAAGCGATATGAACCAGTCCCAAAGCTTTATCTCGATGCTATTGATGGTTATCGCCATGCTGTCAACTGCCCCGTTCGGGCAGGTAATGGCGCAGCAGTCAGAGGATAAGCCACTTTATGTCGTTGTCTTGAAGGATGTTCCAGGCGCTCGCGATGAATCACGACGATTGGCCGCGGCACATGGTGCTGTTCATACTTATCGTGCTGTTTTTAGCGGTTTCGCAGCACCACTAAACGCAGCAGCGCGTGAGGCACTAGCGCATAACCCGAACGTTGAGTTGATAGAAAAGGCCTTCGAAGTTCATGCAATCAATATCGATTCCAGCTCTAACGAAGTGCCGAATGGTGTCGATCGGATTGACGCTGAAAAAGCGCATGCTGCAGGGCAGACGGGACTAGGTGCCCGGGTAGCCGTTATCGATACCGGTATCGATTTCGACCACCCTGACCTGAGTGGTCAGGAAGATACAACCGTTCCCTCTTTATCCTTTGTTAGCCGAGGTAAGACTACCGATGGCGGCAGAGACGACCATGGCCACGGTACTCATGTTGCCGGAATCGTTGCAGCAGTCTCAGATGGTGTCGGGGTTGTTGGTGTCTCACCGGGTGCGAAGCTGGTATCGCTCAAAGTGTTGAATAAAAGAGGTTCGGGATCCTCGGCAGACATCATTGCCGCGCTGGATTACATCACCGCTGTCAATCAGGCTGCCAGCAGTTACGCTGAAATGATTCACGTGGCTAATGGTAGCTTCGGTGGCTCTGGCTCCGACAGAGACAGCAGTTATCGGCGAGCATTTGATGCAACGGTGGCCAGTGGTAGTCTGGTCGTGGTGGCAGCCGGTAACGAATCTGATGATGCGGCTAACCATGTTCCGGCAGCCTACGACTCGGTTTTTACTGTATCAGCGATGAATCCAGCCGATGACCGGTTCGCTTCTTTCTCGAACTATGGCGGTGACGTAGATATGTCTGCCCCCGGCGTGGCGATAAATTCGACGGTGCTCGGCGGTGGTTATGCCAGTTGGAATGGAACCAGCATGGCCGCTCCGCACGTCGCTGGATCCGCAGCGCTTTATGTTGGTAGCGCTATCGATTCATTAACCCCCTCGACAGCTGTTAACCAGATTCGAATTGCATTGCTTGGCTCGGGAGAGTCTATACAGCTGGTTGGTGATCCAGATACAATCGATGAATCCCTGGCCGATGCTGAGGCAGTAGTCGGGCCGATACAACCACCCGCCGATGCCATAGTGGCGCTGCTTAATGCTGATAAGACAGTTTACGCAGAGGCTGATACCACAGCGACCCTGGCTGTGCAGGTACGTGATGAACTGGGTGATCCGGTGTTAAACCTGCCACCGACAGCCTTCATGGTTGATGGTGCGCCGGTCCTGGCTTCGGCTTCCGAGTCAGGCGGAGGTGACTACGCCATTGTCATCGATATTTCCGCGTTCATTCTGGATACGGACTACGCAGTGACTGTGACCGTAACCGATGGTCTTCTTAGCTCGATTGCGGGGACTGTTATCCGTAAAGCCAGTGTACAACCCTTAACTATCCACGTTTCGGCCATTGAATACTCGTCTAGCAAACGTAATCTATCGGTTTCTCTGACTGTTAGCGATACCTCAAGTGTAGCAGTGGAGGGTGCCTTAATATCAATTGCTTTACACCATGATAGCGGCGCCTCGTGGAGTGGTAGTGCGCTGACTGGCAGCGATGGTTCGGTGAGCTTTACGCTTCGAAGTGCGCCGTCCGGGCACTACAACACCAGTGTCAATGAGGTCAGCAAGGAGGGTGCTAGCTACGATGCGACCAGTAACATAGACGATCCCGGTTTCGATAAATAATAAATCATGATCGAACTGACCTAAGCCAGAAGATCCAAAGTAGACTGGTTTCAATCAAAGTCCAGCATTAGTGATATCTATTCAGTACTTCAAGCCTCAGCCGGCAAAGCGAGAAATACCCTCAAGGCTGGAAAATCCATTGAGAGATACCCCGCATCCGCTGGCAATCGAGGCTGCCGGGAGGCTAC
>Ga0224506_10000736_pt1 | contig 25909 bp, 24 predicted proteins | sample SF_Jan12_sed_USG_2_FD_169108 | JGI IMG/M metagenome (GOLD analysis project Ga0224506, IMG submission 169108) | Sediment microbial communities from San Francisco Bay, California, United States - SF_Jan12_sed_USGS_8_1 | ecosystem: Environmental > Aquatic > Marine > Sediment | place: USA... | reverse complement strand
GAAATTTTGTGTAACTTGAGTAGTTTCAGCTTCAACTATTAATGGTTGAAATGGGATTAGAATTAGTAGTAAAAACATCCAAGATTTTTTCATATAATTAACCTCCAAATATAATCCAGCATAATTTGTACATAATAACCTCCAAAAATCCATGCAAAAGCTCCTGCTATGTAGGTTATAACCAATATTAATAGAAAATTTTCATCTGTTACAATTTTAATGAATAAAATGTGATGTACAACCATAATTATACAAGTTAATACTAATATCAAAATTACAATTATCAATCCAAATAGAAGTCCTGATGCATCAAAAATTCTAATATAAATAGATGTTATGACTGAAAGAGCTAAACCTATTATTAAAAATGAAATTTGTGCAGAAAAGTGATTTTTTATAATTCCTTTAGCAGGTTTATTTCCGAAAAATACTAATATCTTGTGAAGGAAAAAGTTATAACTTAATATTGTTGCAAAATAGACAAAAATTACATTTACAAATCCTCTTAATATTGGTATTGTAAATGGATTTTCATTAAACAACAGCATAATTAATGCTAGTGTTAGCCCTGAAATTAATATATGTGAATATATTAATTGAGATGATCTTTTTTCTATTGATTTGTTTGTTGCTATTGTATACATTGCAGGTTTATTGAACTTCAGGAATGATTTCCAAGTATTTTTATTGATCGGTGCATCTGTATATTTTTCTAAATCTTCGATTTCTCTTTCTTGCGTATAAGTATCAATAATTGATGAACTCTCTATCTTTTTCAATTGAACTGGTTTCTGCATAACATATTCATAACTGCAAAATGGACAATAAAGTAAATCTGTATTTTGAGTTGTATTATAACACCTTTTACATTGATTTACTTCTTTACGATAAATACTTGATGAACAATATCCACACCAAATCCAGTTTACTTCAACGTGTTTACCACAATTTTGACAATATTCACTATTTTTCATATTTAACACCTATATCATGAATGGGAACAAAACTAGAAAATATAATATTATGCTAGCCAACCAAACAACAACTAATACAATAGTTGAAATTAACAATGCCAATAATTTACTAAATAATGGAATTTTTACAGCCTTTTCAATTCGTCTTTTACTTATTTCAAGAAATACCAATACAATGTATATATTAACAAACCCAATCATTACCCCATATATTCCATCTAATCTAATATAGTAATCATAATTATAATTTCTATGAAAATCAGAATTAGAATATCTAATCAATTCAAGTATTCTTAAAATCAATATTAGTAACTTTGATATCAAAGACAATGAACAGATACGAATAATCATCAATTTTATTGTATCATCGGATATTCCACCTTCAGAAACAATTTTCTGTGCTCTAAATAAAAGATACAATCCAAAAGTAATTACTCCCATTGTTAATATACTAAGAAAAATGTATTCTCCATCTACGTGATTCCAAGAGTTATAGAATAGAAATTCTGGGGCTAATATCTCAAGAATTCCTGTGACCCCTATAATTATTAAAAAGTGTTGCTTAACCCCTTTTGGTATTTCATTAGGAAAATCAAACACTTCTAAATAGTATTTATATCTTTCAAAATTTTTTAAAGACATAATATTATTTCAATAACCATATATATAAAATATATCGGTTCGTTGAAATCCAACGCCTGTTAATACTTCAAAATTTGATGTTTTTAGAGTAATACTAATATTATTAAAATCGGAATAACAAATGAACCCCCAACTCCAAGAGCTGTAGCAATGGTTGATCCTCGATCTTTTCCAATTTCTTTACCTACTTTCCTGTCGTAAAGGTATCTCGTTATACCTCCTAACGATAAGGCTAAAGCCATATGGGGGGGAAAGAATAGACCTAAGACAATACCTAATACAATATCTGCATCAAATAATGCAAAAACCATTCCAAATATCAGTCCTATAAACAACCAATTCAAAGATAAAACAGATGTTACAGAACGAGAGGCAAAGGCAGATACTAATGCCCCATTAACAGGGAAAGCTGGTGCAGGGAGCTTATCAGTACCTATCCCAAAAGAAAACCAAAGTAGCAATGCAAATAATGGTGTGGTTATTGTACTTGTAAGATATCCTGCCAAATATGACATGAAAGCTGTTTTTGAAGGAATTTCATTTAGTTTAGCTAATTTCTGTGATGAAACTATTCCAACAGAACCATCAGATTCACTTGTTGGTACAGCTAAATAAGACAAATAACCTGAAGCACCTGTAAGATATATTGGAAATAAATCAAATATAAAAGGTGGTACAATAATTGAACTTGATTTTGCATATCCTACAACCATTAAATATGCATTCACTAATCCACCAATAACCAAAATCCAAAATACAAGCATGAAAATCATAATGATCGAAGAGTTCAGGATATTTAGAGAAATAATCAGGTAGGATACCAAAAGGTGAATTGTACCCAATAACAAAATTAATTTGCGATTTTTTGATAATAAAGACTTTAATGAGGGTGATTGCTTAATTAATTCATCAAGATTTTGTTCTTGAGTTTCTTGTGAATTATTATCATCCAATTTTGCATTTTTGAGGTGCAAATCTTCTGAAGTTTGATTTATTGTATCATTCGATTCTTCTTTTTTCTTAATTAAGGATTTAACAATACTGAATACCATAGGACCCAATATTAAACCACCTATTACAATACCTATAGCTGGAGAAAGGTAGTATTTTTGAACAGCATAAGTGAAATAATCCATAAAAGTACCAGAAGATAAACCTCCAATAATTACACTACTAATTAAAGTATATGCAATGAGAGAACTGATAGAAACAGTAAATGTCAATTTAGGTTTTCCAATTACTACACCTGCAGAAAATAATGCAACTCCAATAGGACCAAGAAATAAACCGATAAGTATTCCTTTGGAAATAGAAGAAAAATCAAGGTAAAACAGGGGAACAGTAAGTAATGCAAACAAAAAGCCAATGATAGTGTACCTCAAAAATAAAGGACCTTTTGTTTTTGCTTCCGTACTTAAAACATCAATCGATATATTTGTCTGAATAATTGATGGAAACGGATATGTTTCATCATCATGGATAAATTTATCCTTGTATACCCATCCTATGGCAAGTCCAAGTATTCCAGGTACAAGCATCATGAAATAATGAAATAATAGTGGTAAAATCCATTCAGAGGAGAAAATTGTCCGAGAATCAATGACTTCCTTAGATGGTAAAAACCAAGAAGGTGGATTAAAACTACCTAAACCTAAAATTTCTGCATTTGTGTATAACCAAATTATGAATAATAATCCCATTGTAGCTTCTGCTGCACTAGTCGAACCAAATATAATCGATATAATGGCTAAATTTTGTCTTGAATCAATTTTTCTTTTCATAAAAAAATATTTTGCTATTAATAAAGATGTCATTGATCCAATTCCTATACCAACAAAGCCCATTGTAATTCTAATATAAGTAGAAATCCAATTGAGTATCAATCCCATGGTAATACCAATGAGAAGAACAAATTTGTAATTAATAATTCCACGTGGTAGATTATTTTCAATATTTAGTGTTGTATTTTTCATATTATCCTCACTTTACTTTATCTTCTATATTCTAATAAATTCGATAATCGAATTACTTCTATTATATATTCGATTACTCCTTTAAAAATATGTCGCATTATCTAATAAATTCGATAATCGAATTTAAATAGAAATTGATCAAAAATATAATTGTGAAGTCTAATGAGAAGCAAAGTCAATTTGAACAAATTATTGACCTCTTAGGAGACGAAAATACATTTAGTATTATCCTGACCTTAAAAATAGCAGGATCAAAATCTATTAAACAACTATCTAAAATATTAGGAAAGGCCGAATCAACAATTCATCATCATATTCAAAAATTATTAAAATTAAAGGTTGATGAGCAATATGTCATTGAGCTAGATACTGAAGCATCAAGGGGAACTGGAAAATTCTATAAACCTAGTGAAAAAATTGTTGATTTGATAGAAAATATTGATTTCAATCTTTTACCTGAGGGATTGGATCGAGAAGAAATAAGTCAGAAATTTTTCTTACTTTTCAAATCTATCAACTTATATCATCAAATTATGTTGAATTTAGCATCTCACTTAATCAAAGAAAAATACTTAAAACCAGATCTCCAAGATGATTCACTTTCTCTTTCATTGAGTTTTATTAATCTTAAAGATAAAAATAAAAAAGATGAATTTAAAAAACTAGTCAAAAAATTCATGTCTGATGTGGAAATACTAGAAGAAAACTCTGATGGTGATAATGACCCAAATAACGTACATTATTTACATATTTTCAGTGCTCCTCTTTCGCAATTATTAGATGCGGTTTAAATTCAAATATCATATTTATATCATACTAGATAATATCTAGATATTACCATACAATTATAATAATGAAGTGAAATCAATATTGTCGATGAATTTAGTAGATGAAATTGAATATCTATCTGATAAAGGTTATCATTATATGGATGTAAAGGATTATAATTCAGCTCGACATTATTTTTTAGATGCAGCAAATAAAGCTCATTATTTGAGTAAGATGGGCGATGGACCTCATAATATAAAATTAAAAGAAATCGCTACAAAATTCCTTGATTTAGCTAAGAATGCTCATAACAAAGATTTTGAGGAAATTAAACACGTTCAATCTAGTACCTTTATTCCACCTAAAGTTAATACTGATAAAAATTTAAATAAAAAAGAACCAAAAACCATGAAAATTCCTCTTGGTATCTCATATGAAACCAATAAAACAGTATATTGGCAACCCAATTTACTAATGAATGGAATAGTTACAGTTACTGGAGGGTCTGGCTCGGGAAAAACTGAAACATTAAAAAGTCTCGCAAATCTACTTATAGATCGAAAATTACCATGTATTATTTTCGATTTACACGGGGATATCGAATTAGACATACCAAAAATTTCTCTAGATTATCAGGGAAAATATGGAATAAATCCAATGGAGTTGTTTTCCAAATCTCCCTTAAATGGTGGTCCAATACCTCACATTAATAATTTAATGACACAACTTAGCTATGCAATGAAGGATAAATTTTCTCCAAGTCAAAATTCATGGTTAAGAAGTCTATTGAAATTTAGTTATGAAGAATTTGGTATTTATCAAAATGATCCAACAACTTGGGAAAATCAACCACCAGATTTTGAATATCTTCTAAATTTAATGAAATATCCTGATGAGAAGATCATAAATTCAAAAAAAATAGATTATATTCGTGTCTTAGAATCAATTAATAATAGTACTAAAATGGCAGTAGAAACAAGATTGAGCCCTATTTTGGAACATCCAGCGTTTCTTGGTGAAGAAAAAATACCAATTAAAGATATGTTAGAAAAACCAATGAGAATCATGTTAAAACCACTAAACACAGTTGAAATGCAATTTTTAGCAGCAGATACATTAATGCGTCAAATATTCGCATACATCAAATCAATGGGTCACATACTCCCTGATGCTAGTGATAAATTTAGATTATTCATTTTAATTGATGAAGTAAAAATTTTGACTGGATATAGAGGAAAAGTAAATGATCCATACCACATATTAAATCGATTTGCTACTGAAGCACGGAAATTTGGTTTAGGATTAATTTTGGCAAGTCAAGTCTTTGGTCATTTTGGAAAGGATATTAGATCAAATTCTGCAACTAAAATTATACTAAGAACCATGGATCTGGAAGAAACTAAGAAATGTGCTAAAGAGTTAAAAATTGATATGGATAAACTTTCTTCTATAAAAAAACCAGGAGAAGGTTATCTCATTACTAGTAAGGAACCAACCGCAAAATATATCCAAATTGTAACTTATCAAAAAATCAAATGAAATAGTAAAAAGTAGGAATTAATATTAAATTTGTAAGTTGATTATAGATTAATCAATAAGTTGCAATGCAATATATTATAATGTTAATTATTTTTTATAAATAAGATGGTTAATGTGAGAAAATATTCTGATATACTCGAGATTAGAAATCTAAAATTTACCTATCCTGCGTTTTTACTATTTATCAACTTCATCCTAATACCTTTATGGGTAGTAAGTGTAAATCGGTATTTGGTCATTTTTTCACTACTATTATATATCTTCACTTTTATTTTATTATTAAAAATTGGTGTGTACTTAAATTCAAAAGAACCACTACTAAAGCTGGAAGAGAAAAATTCAAAAGAAATATTATTAAACTATAATAAGAGAAATTCAAATTATGTTTTCATTTTCCTATCTTTTCTGTTTACACTCGCCTTTTTTGGTAAATATTTAATTTACCCAATTATGGCAGGAGGTGATGAGTCCTCTCAGGTGAGGCAGGTTTTTTATTTTTATCTTTATTTCCCTATAATTTTTGGTTTTAATCCATCTTCAAATAGTACAACCATTTTTCGACCTGTATTTATCGTCCTAATAATAGTAATAATTATTATTATTAATAAATTAATTATAAAAATATCATTTTTTCAGAATTATTCACTAACAAAATTTTTTAAACTACTATTTATTTTGTTTATCTCTCTTAATGGGATATTTTTCCTTTTTATAGATGTTGTCTTCCCAACTAGTTATCGATTGCATATCGTTTATATTCGTTTTGGACCAATTAAAACGATATTCGCATTAATACTATTATCGTTTTTTGGTATGCACATTTGGTTATTAAAAATAGTAACCATTTCGTTTTTAGCTCTAACTCTTAACATGTCATATTTACTTGTTATTGATATTATAGAAGATTATTTTAATTTAAAAATTGAGTTTACACAACGCTTACTGCTTTTCTTAGTATTAGCAAGTTATATTCTGGTAAATCCGGTTATGAGAGATTATGGTGGTCAATTTTATGAAGTCACAGGAGAAATCTTTTTCTTTATATATGCAATTAGATATGTATTGAAATATATCAAATCAAGGAATGAAAATTATTTGTTTCATTATTCATTAGCTCTTTCTCTAGGTATATTATATCGAAGGACATTATTATTTCTGATTATTCCATCTTCAATTTTTCTGATATTATTAAATCATAAAAATATTTTAAGTACAATAAAGCTGATATTAAATAAAAAATCAGTGCATATTCGGTTGAATAATATCCTTTTTATCTACTATTTGTTTATTCCAATTTTATTCAGTTTCTTTTGGATATTGGTTTTAAAAACTACAATTTGGGATGAATACGGAAGAAACTTCGATATTTCACGACTTAGCTTAAATCCAAACGATCCTTTTACTTTATACGATTATTTTTTTATACTTATGGATATTGGAGGTTCAATTATATTTTTTATTTTTATAGTATTTTCAATTACAATAAATATAAATAAAATTAATAGAGTTAAAATGGCTTTCATTTTATTTTCGTCAATCTTTTGGTATATTTTTATGTCAATAGATGGAGATTGGTATGTACGAGTTGCTCGCTTTATGGCCCCAATATTTGTTCTAATTTATATTTTTGGAATTTCTGCAATTTTTATAGTTACTATAGAATTATCTAAGAAAATATTATATGTTGCTACTCATAAAAAGAAACATTTAATTCAAACTCTACTCTTAATACTAATCATTACACCTGTTGCAATGATTGATATTTATCATATTAAAGATGTTGAGACAGACACTGATATTGATTTATTATTATATCCATATAAAGAGGTATCTGAATACTTTTCCACTAATCAAATAGGAGAAAATGTATTTAAACCTTGGAGAGGAGGAGATCCAATGAAATTTTATTCAATCGAATATCAACTATCCCAAAATTTTATCAATTTATTATGGGCTGAAAAAAGTGATCAAAATATAGAAACATTGGTAGATTTCTTCATAAATAACTCAATTACAATTTTAATGGTCCCTCAACCAAGTAGTCCTTTTGTCAATAGGGAATATATATTTTGGGAAGGTATGGGAGAACAACTATTTACAAATCAAACATCATTCACTCTATTGGTTGAGTACACTTTAAAGGAAAATTCATTTTTCATTTGGAAGTTAAATTCTGCTGTTAATTAAATCAATAATTAATTTAATTTGTGCAAATTTCTATATTTGTATTTCACTTCTCTGATTTTGAAATTAGAAATATTCCAATAAGGATTAATATTAGACCTGCTAATTGAATTTTTGATATTACTTCATCCAATAAAAATTTACCAATAATTATGCTAAATATTATAACTAAACCGATATTTAGGCTTTGAACTGATCCAAGAGGATTATTTGCCATAATTTTTGCTTGTATTAATTTGCTAAGGAAAGCTAATCCTAATGCAATAGGTAGCAATGAAATTAATAAAAGACCTGATAAATCATGTTGATAAATTAAACCAAAGCCACTAATCCAATTTGATACTTTTAACAAATAATCTCCAAAAGTGTATAATATAGCTGCAAGTACAATTAATAGAAAATCTGATAACCTCAATATACACTCACCAAAATAGTACCAATTACAATAGCAAATAATCCAATAATTTTCATGAAATTGATTTGTTCACTGAACTTAATGTATCCAATAACTAATGAAAATATAGATATTAATGATAAATAAATAGGACTTGCAACGCTTAAATTTATTACCATTAAGCTTATTGCGAATAATAATTTAGCAAGAATTGAAAACATAATAGATAGAAATATAATTTTTTTAAAAATAAAATTAAATATATTCGTAATCAAGCCGTTTACTGATTTTATCGAGACTGAAGAATTATTTTGAAGAAAAAATTCTTCTGATCCTGATTTATATAATGTTTCACCTATTACATGAATAATTGAGGCAATAATTATGATAAAAAAATGATAAAGAGCCAATTAATTTTCCTCAACAAATTTTTTCCTTATTATTAATTCCTTAAATAATGTTTTTGATAATGTTTTTCCTAAAACCATTGTTCCTGCTGTTGATTTTCTAGGATTTCCAATTCTAAGTAATTCTTTTGTTGGGAATTCTTTAATCTTCATTTTAAGTTTTGATGCTCTTATGGTAGATTGTAACTCTATTTCATGCTTATTTGCATCCAACTTTAATTTTTTCATTGAATCTGTTTTAAACGCTCTATAACCATTAATTGAATCAAACACTCCAGTTCTCCATATGATGCGACACACAAGACTAAATATTACATTGCCAAACCATCTAACTCGAAATTTATCATCAGAATTATCACTTTTACATCCTTTTCTAATAAATCTCCCACCAATGACCAAGTCATATCCCTCTTTTAAATATTTAATCATATTTGGTAAATCATCAGGGTCTTCATTTCCATCCCCTGAGAAAAATACGATTGAATCACAATCTGTATGGTTTAAACCTTCTCGGAAGGCATTTCCCCTTCCAGTTTTTTGTTGAATAAGGACAGGTATATTTTTACTTTTGAAAAATTCCAAAGTACCATCTGTCGAACCTGGGTCTATTGCAAATACTTGGTCAAAAAGATCAAAGTTTATTCTATTGTAGAGATTACTAATCCCTTCTAACTCATCCCAAGTTAAAATTGCTAGGGCTATCTTCACAAAATATACATTTAAATTGCCTTTTTTAATTTTCTTTATTAAAGCAGTATTTTCTATTTATTAATAGTTTATATTCATATTTTATTTATGAACAAAAATTAAAACGTTTAATTCCAAATCGACTTAAAAGAATTAAAATAAGTAATTATAATAATTTGTCAATAGAAAATTGATAAAGCACACCTTATAATAATCAATGAACAATCGGTGTAAATATAAATACTTAATAGACTTCTAATTGTAATAGAGATATAGTAAACAAAAAGCTTAGTATATTTAATACATATTTCATTTAACCCAACCATATATTAAGAGATAAAAAGGTCAAATTGTTAAATCTATTTTAATTATTGTTATTCTTTACTTCTAGTTATAAAAGAATAATGATCTGTAGATACAGCCTCATTATTGGTTATTTCTTTATAGAGTAAAATAATTTGACCACGATGGTAAGTTGAATGATCTGTTGTTGAGAAAATATAGACTTCTGCTGGAACATCGAGTATCTTCATGTCAGGAGTAGGCATTTTCATAGTATCCGGAAAAGTAAATAATATCTCTTCGAATCTAATTATTATTTCTTTCCAATGTGTTAATAATTGTGACTGATCCATTTTTGATAACTTTAATTTGATATCATCATATATTCCTTTTTGATAGGTATGAAGATTAATTTCGTAATACAAAACCAAATGTTGGATTAGTTTTGCAATAGATTTCTTAGATCCTTCTGATTCTTGATTAAACTCTTCTTCTGATAATGTAGAAAGTAATTCTATAACCTTAGTATCCGCCCATCTATAATAAGCACCAATATTTCTCATAAGAGACATACATTAAAACCAATTATTATCGATAAAAATATTTGTATCGGACTAAAATTTAATTGACTAATGATTGAAGTTTAAATAATTTGAGGAAGAGTCACAATCATATAGCAAACAATTATTCTATTTCATTAAATCCATAAAATTAATATTTTTTTTAAGATCTATAAAGGTCTTATCTAATAATATTTTCTCTTTATATGAGTTAATATGTCGATTATCATGTATTAATATAGTCAGATACTCAATTGCTTTCTCATCTTGTTTTAATGCAGAGTATGCTCTGGCTAAGAGATAGTATATTTCACTCTTGTTGCTATCTTCATTATCAAGGATACTATTATAGATGTTTATTGCCTTCTTTATCTCCCCTTTATCATGTAAAATGGTCTCTAATCTATAGAGTGCTTCACTGTATATAGGACTTCTTTTCAATGCCTCTTGATAATGCTTCTCTGCATTTCCGATTTCCTTAAGTTCTTCATATATTACACCTAAATTAAACCAAGCACTAGCATAATTTGGTTTTAGGGAAATTATTTGATTAAAATATGATATTGCACTGAGATAGTCTTTTGTTAAAATATGTATCTCGCCAAGATTATTTAGAGTTTCTATGCTATTTGGATCTAATAAAAACGATTTATTAAAGCAATATTTTGCTTTCTCTAAGTCATTATTAATGGTGTGTAATAATCCTAAATTGTTCCATGTTTTTGAATGATTGGCGTCAATATCTAATACTTTCATATAATAAGTTTCAGCTTTTTTATAATCATTTGATTTCTCATATAGATTTGCTATATTATATAATAAATCTACATCTTCATCATCAATACTTAATGCTTGAAAATATGATTTTAAAGCTAATTCAATATTGCCAGATTTGTAATGTATATTACCAAGGTTTATCATTGAATAAGTATCTTCAGGATTCAATTTCAATACATTTTCAAAATGAATCAACGCCAATTGATGTTGATCTTCATCTAAATATAAGGTTCCCAGTTTAAAGTGATTTTCTACATTATTTGGGTCTTGTTCCAATAGTCGAAGGTATTTAGCAATTTTAGCTTCTATTTCCAATTTACCTTCAGACATAATTCAATAACAGCATAGTTCTATATTATTATTATTATCTATTGACGTTAAATGGTTTACAAATTAATATCCTTTTTTAGTCTATGAAGTTACTGAATTTAAAATGTGATAAATCATGAACTATAGGTGTTTCACATATCAGATCACATACAATTTCACCAATAAGTGGTGTAAATTTGAAACCATGCCCCGAAAATCCTCCTACTATCAAAATTTTGTTACTATTTGGAATATAGTCAATTATAAAATTTTCATTCTCTGTCATGGTATAGATACATGTATCAATAAATTCAGGAGAAGTATTTATGTCATTAAATGTTTTGGAAATAAATTTTTTAATTTGATCTAGCATTTCATCATTAACCTCAATCTTTTCTCCTCGGTCTGATTTTGGTTTCATTATTGATGATTCGTGAAGACCAATTTTTAGATAATCTTCTTTTTCATGAACTGGAAATCCATAATTTACTTCATTATCCCAATATATGAAAATTGGGAAATTCGAGTAATCATACTGGTTTGATTTTATTTTCCAATAAGCCAGTGTTACTTCCATTAATTTAACGTTAAAATTATATCCAAGGGGTTGAATTATTTGATTGATCCACGATCCTGCGGTAATTACCAGTTTATTACAATGATAGGTCGCTTTTGTGGTTGTAACTTCTACAATAGAATCTGTTTCTTTAATATTCACAACAGCTTCTTCATCTCTTATACTTACACCATTTAGTTGAGATAATTTTTGTAATATTTTTAATGCTTCTGAAGCATTTACTATACCACCATCTTCTTGATATATTGCAATAATATCATCATCAATTAACAATTGAGGATAAATATCTTTTATTTCTTCAGCTTCTAAAATTTTATATGGATACTCTTTATTTTTGCAATTATTAATAATTTCTTGTATAAATTTATTCGTTCTTTTTCCAATATCAAGACCTCCAGTAACATTAATAAGTGTTTTTCCAGAGAGTACCTCTAATTTAGACCATGATTCATAAGCGTAGGTCATTAACTCTGCGAAATAATCTTCTTTGTATGTTTTTCTAATAATTCGAGAATCACCGTGTGAACTCCCATTTTTATGTAATAGTTTAAATTGTTCTAATAAGAGGACTTGTTTATCTTTCATGGATAACCAAAATGCAGAGCTACTTCCCATTGCTCCAGCTCCAATTACTATCACATCAAAAAACATTTAATTCCGTTCAGTCTAATGAAATATAATATTTCCGCTTCTATTAAAATAAATTGAAAGATCAAATAATTTTAATTTTTCCTATCTTCTATAATGGATGATGGTACAACTAAAATTGATATCAATAAACTAACAGAAGCTGCCATGAAAATTGATCCAGTAATCATATGAATTGACCATATAATTGTTTCAGATAGGTTTAGAATTAGATAATAAGAAGTATAAAATATAACTGGTGTAATCATTGAAAATAACCGGTACTTATTTAAATTCGTTTTAGATGGACGCATTTTCCAATATAATAAATCTATAAATAGACCCGCGAGTAAAGTGGATAAAATAACAAAATAGGTATCCCTCATTAAAGAAAGGAATAAGGCATTTATGGTAAAGATAATTGACAAACTTCCCGTTGGTAACAGTCTATCGTGTACAATAATAAGAGTTAATCCCATAATTATGCTAGTTTGAAGTATTACTGCCTGAATTCCTAGAGTCTGTATCATTGATGTATTTGCATTTGGATATGTTGGATATAATTCTACATACAGGTGTGCCCATTGAGTAATTACTGTCATTCCTGATAAAAACATTGAAATTGATATAATTAAAGGTATTAATTCAACAAATCTCTTATTACGGATTTCCTCCCTTCTATTCCAAGCAGAAAATAATGGTGTGCCCGTAATTAGTGCTATACCCGTCATCAGTCCAAGATGTGTGGGAGAAAATGCAGCCTCAAGTTCAGTTTCGATCCCAAATAATTCATGCCAAATAAGATCACCTAACCCCATTATCATGAATGTAAGTACTCCGTAAAACCCGTAATGATATCCAACTGGCATGGAATTCAAAAATTTATATCCCAATTTAGAATTCTTGTACATGGTATAAAATATGAAAATAGATACCATTCCTGCACCAAAATACATCAAACCATGTGCTGGTGTGAAGAAGGTTTCTAACTCTGGTATGTGTGTATGAGACCAAGCATCATAATAGGTGCCGGATATAAAAATTGTAATGAATATTGAATATATTATTTCAAAATGTAAAGTAACAGTTGGAAATTTAGATTCTAAGTTATTATTCATATTACATAAATACATAATTATTCCGTTTTAAGAGGTTTGATGCAGAATATTAAAAATAATAAATTTCAATTAAAAATAATCAGGTAAATGCAATAATCTTGCGAATTCATCATTAAATTCAATAATTTCTTTTTTGTAAGAATATATTGTCGATATTTTTTCATAAATATCAATAATATCAATATCAAGTTTCAATAAAATATTTGAATTTTCTTCTATCCAATTCTTGATTAATTGATGTTGTTTATCAAATTTTGATTTCATATGTTTAAATAAATTAATGATTTCATCCTTTGGCATATCTGGATTAAATTCCTGTATCAAATTAATAATATGAGAGTTAAAATTTAAGAAGTCCTCATTGGATAGATCTGATGCAATAAATCCTTTTGCAGTTCTCCCATAATACGATACATGTCTCTTACCTTCAAGAAAGACTGCGACTTCTTGCATTTGTTTATTTTCGATTAATAAATCTCGATGGTAATAGAGACTGGTCATCTTAACAGCTTCCTTTCCCCAATGTTTGTGTAATTGATTGATTTCATCTAATATCTCCTTCATAGAGAGGGCATGTCTTTTCCGATCTCCATCTTTGATTCCTCTTCTTAATATTTTTACAATTTCTTTTCTTATTGGATGTTCATTAGATTGTTTGAAAGTATCAAAATCAATTTCCTTTATATTAACAAGATTATCCCAAAATTCAAATAATAAACTCCTATCTGAAATATTTTCCAATAGCATTTAATTATACTATTATACGTTTAAAAACATTTAAATATTCTGTTCAAATATATTTGAATAGTAATAATTATCTGTTCAAATTTGATTGAACGGTAAGGCGATTATTATGAATCAAGAAATAAAACCATCTACTAATAGTTTAAGACAATACTGGCTCTTTTTTACTGGTCAGTTGCTATCAATATTGGGTTCTAATGTAGTTCAGTTTTCCTTGATCTGGTGGCTAACACTAACAGCAACCGAAGATCCAAGATATGCAGATAAAACTGCAACTATTTTAGGGCTAGCCTCAGTAGCTGGCTTTGCACCATTCATAATTACTATCATGTTTTCCGGTGTTCTCATTGATCGGTGGAATCGGAAAAAAGTGATTATTATTTCAGATGGTATGCAAGCTGTATTTACCGGAATTATGATGCTAATGTTTTATTACAAGGTTATGGATATTCCTTATTATCTCATATTACTTGCATTACGAGGTATTGCTAATGGTTTTCATAATCCTGCAATACAGGCGATAATTCCATTAATGGTTCCTAGAGATAAAAGAACTAAAGTAAATAGTCTAGAATATCTATTTAACGGAGTAATTGGATTAATTGGACCTGCAATTGGAGCATATTTGCTATTTCTATTTGGAATTAAAAATATTGCTACACTCTTATGGATTGACATTATTACCTTTCTAATAGCGATTATTCCAGTTTTAAAAATACATATTCCAGATATTACAAAAGAAAAAAGAGAGAGTAAAGAAAAGAAATCTTTCAAAACTGAATTTAAAGAAGGAATATCCTTTATACAAAAACAAGATGGATTATTATCTTTATTAATTACATTTACAGCAATAAATATCTTGGTAACACCCGTATTTATGCTATTACCACTTATAGTTGTAGATCCTGATTTATTAAACTCTGATATTAAATTATTTGCTACCCTATTGATCGCAGTACAGGTTGGGAGTATTTTAGGCCCTGCCATCTTATCTGTGAAACCAAACTTATTGGGTAGTAATCCACGAGGTGTAGCTGTTGGACAAGGTGTAATTTATCTCTCGATATACTTACTAATATATGGAATTGTGATAAATAATTTTTGGATTCTTATAATATCTATGATCTTATTCGGTTTTGGAGGTCCATTTGCAAATATCCCATCTCAAACTATTTGGCAAAGTGTTGTCCCTGCTGAATTACAAGGAAGAGTTATGACTGTAAGACAACTTATTGCTTGGACGATGATCCCTGTATCTCAATTAATAGGTGGTATTCTTGCTGATCTGTTTGGTGTAATATGGTTATTTAGCGTTTCACTTATTATTGGAGTTTTGTTCCTAATATATGCTTGGTTTATGACTGCATTTCCAAATGTAGAAAAGAAGTTAGGTATAGACAACAAGAATGATTTAATAAGTGAGATGGATTCTAGTATTGAAGAATCTGGTAGTAATCCTGTTGTATAATAAAAAATATCCCTTTATTTCTATTTTAATTTAATAAATAATAATAAAATACAAAATCTACGTTTTAAATGAGTTTTTAACTTTGATACTTTAAAAAGTATATTTCTCCTTCAAATAATCAACAAAGTATTTTGTTTGAAGAGATTCGCCTGTAACATGTTTTACTAAATCTAGGGGGTCATATAGAGCACCCTTTGAATAAACATTTTCAATGTTATAATTTAATACAGTACTGAGATCACCTTCCATCATATTTGTCTTCCATTCTGGATTTGTAGAATTCATATGGTGATGAAGTTGTGATCCCATTAGGTCTCCTAAAAAGTATCCTTGAAAATATGCCCAGTAAACATTATACCAATGTAAATCTTGCATAATGCCTAAGCTGTCATTAGGTACATTCACACCTAGATATTCTTTATATTTCTCATTCCAAAGTGATGGAAGTTCCTCTACACTAATTTTACCTGCAAATAAATCTCTTTCTAATTCAAATCGAATAATAATATGCAAACCATATGTTAATTCATCTGCTTCCATTCTACTAGTGTGTGGTTTAACACGGGTAAATCCTCTAAAATATGATTCAAAATCAAGATCATCAAAAATTCCATTTGTTAATTTCTGCATTATCGGAAAGAAATAACTCTGAAATTCTCTCGAATTACCAATTTTATTTTCTGTATAACGTGATGTACATTCACCTAAACTTGGAAAACCAAAAGAATTAATTGGTTGATATACATATTCTTGATTTTTATGAATCCCATGTAATCCATGTCCTAGTTCATGGGCAGTTGCATTCATAACTTGAATAAAATCTCCATATTTTACAGTTATTCTAACATCTTGAGGGCCACATCCAATAGTTAATGGATGTTCAACCTCACCAATTCTACCTAATCCTGTTTCGCGATTAAAATCATATTTGAAACTTTTAGCAATTTCCTCTACTACCTTAACTTGTACTGTTTTAGGAACTGGTCGATTTCTAAACTCAAAATCAAGATCTCTCTGTTTGTCTAGCGTTTGTTGAATAAATGGAATTAAAAATGACTTGGCCTCATTAAAATATTTAGTAATTTGATCTACACTAAATCCAAAATCCCTTTCAGAAATTCTTGCACTGTATGGATCATTAATACCTCTGATATCTGCAAGTTTAGTAGAATAATCAATGTTTAGTTCAATTAATTTTTTCAAGTCATTCATTACTATTGAGAAATTTTGTTTGCTCTTGGCCGTTTTCCAAGATTCGTTTGTCTTTTTAGATTGAGCACTCATCTCCCCTACCAAATCTATTGGAATTTTTGAAGCAGTGTCATATCTTCTTTTTAGTAATTCAACATTTCTTTTTTCTATTTTATTTAAATCATCATTATCACTTAGTTTATTCAATAACAATCCAAACTGTTCATTAGTTGATAGTTTATGTGTTTGTTCACTAATATACCGAAATTGCTTACTCCTATGCTGTATCGCATTTCTAGGCATGGTTGTTTCTGTATCCCAAGTTAATACTCCACTAATTGACCCTAAAATATAAATTTCTTCATATTTCTTCATTAATTCTTTATATTCCTCATTAGCCATATTTACCTTTAAAACTAATTATACTTTAAGTTCAAGAATAAGATAAAATTAAATGATTAAAAAATTAAACAAAATTCGTCTAAATTCAAATTTATAAAAATCAAAATTTTATTAAAACAAAATAATTGTTAATTGTAAACAATAATGACGTTAAGAAACATATTTATACTTCTCTACGCTATTATATCTTGTTGAATCCCATTGGTTTATTAGAAATTCACAATGATGATAAAATATATAACGAAAATGAAATTGAACATTTTCTATATGATATACATGAAATTAGTGAATTGCCAAAATTTAAGGATATCCTATTTGGAGATCCAAATTCAACCATTGGGATCGTATTGCAACATGGGTATATCGGGTCTAATATTGAAAATTTATATCTTGGGTCAAAGCTAGCATTAATTGGTTATCGAGTAATAATTCCTTTATTACCTGGACATGGAAAAAATTATACCGCACTTCACCAAGTAAATAGTACAAAATGGAAGAAAAAAACTCAAACTGCAATTGAATTCTTAAAACAAGAAAAATCAGATCGTAAAATTATTTTAATAGGTCATTCCATTGGTGGTGTAATTAATTTACAAATAACCTCAACTCGAAATGACATTGCTGCAGTTTGTACAATATCAAGTCCTTTTACCTATCCAAAAATTGTACACCTAGCAGCTAAATTAATATCGAGTATCTATCCAAATTTATTAATTAAATATCGTATGTTCAAATTTTATGATAAAAAACTTAGTCAACATCCGTATGTTAAGTATCTGCGTAAATATTATGGTGTAGTAACCATAAAATCATTAAAAGATGTTATAGAATTATTGGAAGAAACTAAAAATTGTTTAAAAAAGATAAAATCTCCTGTTTTGATAATTCAATCCGAATTAGATTCTACAATTTATCTTAATAGTGGTTTTAATATTAAAAAATTCTTAGGCAGTAAACAAAAGTACCTCATTTACCTTAAAAAATCTTATCATCTAGGTATTATTGATACAGATCGGGAAAATGTTTTTCAATTGATATTGCAATTTTTTAACATTACTGGTTTACTACTAAAATGAAGAGTAATTACTTGAAATTGGTCTTAAATATATAAATTACCTGAATTTGTAAATTAATTACAACTTTAAACTTTAATGAATTGAAATAAAATAACAAAATACAAAAACCTCAAAAATGAGGAATCACATATTCATGTGTGGCTTCAAGATTTTTAAAAAACATGAAAAATGTTTTTAGCTCTACTAGCAAAAAAAATGTTACAATTTTGGGTTACAAAACAGCTGGTAAGAGTACTGTAATAGAGCAGTTAATCGAGAACAAAATACTTCGTGAGAGAAGAGAAGAAACACATGGATCAAAAACCAGAGAAATTAAGATCCAATTGGGGGATAAAGAACATGAATTCAGAATAACAGATATTGGTGGTTCTGAATTGTATCAAAACATGTTTTGGAAAGCAGATGTTGCGAAGTCTGATGGAGTTATATATGTAGTTGATAGTTCTTTGCTTAACGAATGTAAGGGATTACAAAAAGATCTTGGCAATTGGGTTGAAAGTGAAGAATATTGCCCTAACTATCAAGCTGATGATAAAATCATCAAATGTAATTGTCCTGAAAATGAAATGTTCAGGGGATCTAGAAGAGCAAAAGCATTTGCATTTTCCATATTAGATCTAGGAAAACCAATCTTAGTATTATTAAATAAAGCAGATCTTCAAGAAAATCAAAGAATTTATACAGAAGATGAAATTATTAAACTCTATAAATTAAAGACTATGGTTGCACATAATATAAAGATCACACCTGCAAGTGCATTGACTGGTGAGAATATTTTTGAATCAATAAATTGGTTATTTGAACAAATGGAGTAAGCAAAGAATGAAGAATATACTAACATATAGATGTAAGATATGCAGTGAAGAATATCATTTAAATTTGAAAGAAATTTCCCCAATAGAAGCACCTACTGTTAATACAAGTAATTCTGCATTGATTCCTGCACCTAGAATGAAGGTAAAACATAACATATATTATCAGAATCATGATACTCATACAATGCAACTAGAACTTAACGAAAATTATGAGATTACTACTACAAAGAAAATCAATAAAATTCAAACGATTCTGGACACTTTAGTCAGATCAAATTATGATGTAAGTAAAATTGTGAATTCAATATTAGAAAATACTGAAAATCCACTTAAACCATTAATATTATTTATATCTGATTTACAAACTTATAGGTCGTTTTTTTCATCTTTAATTAAAACATATATTCAAGAAACACAGGAAATTTGCTTTACCTTTAAAAGTAATGTATTATCAACTGAACATCGTAATTTAAAATTTATAATAACCACTCTTGAGGGTGGTATGCAATCCCTAAAATCACCAGACAAGATAAAACTCTGCGATAATCGATATTCCAAACTCATCCCGAAAAGTATCGTATTTGATTTAGTGTCTAGCGAAAACGAAAATGAGTTTATAAACCAATTAAAAAAGGGAAAAATTAAACTTCCCGATGATGTGAAAGTAATTGTAGCATTTGATACGCGAAAATCAAAAAATCCACCACTTGCTATTCGAAGTTTTCTTTTAGATGAAATTGGATTAAAACACGTTGATTTATTGAATTATCAAGATACAAATGGGCTGAAATCAGTTATCCTTCAAAGTTATTATAATATTCTTGATAATCCAAATGAAGGTCGAGATGTTTACGAATTAATCGACTCTTATCTGTAATACACAAGTTTGTGATACATTCAAACGTAAATCATATTATTCATCAATATATCTATCAGTTAACCATTTAGGGTTAAATAAAACCCAATATAGAAATCTAAATGCCAATGTCATTGTTATTAAATAAACTGCTGGTTCTACTATATAATTGAAAATAACATGGACATCCGGGCTTACTTTATCTATTATAATCAGTGGTAATGCATTGAAAATTATAGATAATAAATCCAAAAATAATGAGAAAAACAATAACAAACCAATCCAATATTGATATTGAGAAATCTTTTTCTTCCTCTTTGCTAAGATTGCTAAAGATACCAGATCAATAATTATGAATGTACCATAAATCGCAACTGCTGCTGAATATCCAACACCAGCAAAATTTGTATTTGAGGAAATACCAAATGTTATTAACAAGGTCATTGTAAAGGCAAATACATAAAATAGCATAGTTCCTAGAAATGCGAAACGGACTGAAGTGTTTATTCTTCCTTTTAGAGAGAGATTAAAAATGACTATTCGAGTCCATCCAAAAATAAATAAACCCAATCCCCCAACGATAAATATTGATTTTTCTCTTCCAAATATTGTATACACTTGATTTGAATAAATAATTGCACTTAGAATAATAATCTCATTCACTACAACAAGAATTAGACCTGTATAAATAAAGAAATAATTAATAAAAGGTGCCTGAAATAATTTATAATTGATTCTTACCTCTTTTACAAATTTTCTATACTGAATAAGCATAATTATCAATGTAATGACCAAAAGAACCAAACCTGTGATTAAATGAACTTGAGAGGCTGCTTGAGTTTCTACTTCAGATCGGATATTGGGTTCCATACTTTATCCATATCAAATGAAATTATAAATTTAATGGCATTTGATGAAATATCTAATAGAAAAAAAGGGATTTGTTTATGAATTATTAGATTTCAATTGCATTTTTAAGTAAATCTACCTTTTCTTTGTATTCTTTATTTGTAATAATTAAATCACCGTTTATTTTTGTTTTAATTACATTAACAAGGTCAACAGAATGAGTATCTGTAAGACTATAATTTAAAAAGAATTTAATTTTTCTAAAATTCTTCGGATCTAAACTGATAAATTTAGCTTTGATTAATTGTAACTGCTCCTGTGACATATTTTCTAAATCAATGATAATTACATCCGATTTAAATGATTCAAGAGTTAATATCTTATCAGTTCTAATCCAATGAATATTGAGATTATGGTAGATCGCTAGTAAGTATTTATTACGAATTGATACATCAAAATTCATTTTTCCTTTTATATCTCTTTCAAATTGATTCGCAAATATATTGGAGAATATTGGGCTTTCACTAACAAGAACTATATTCTTTTTTATTTTCTCAAAGTCTGCTATATCCATAAAAAATGGATCTGTGTGCAAATCCTCGAATGATATATTTTCATCATCAGTAATTGGGATAATTGTTCTAACATCTCCATTAAAATCAATGTCTAATATGAGAAGATGATTTTCATGATGTAGACTACGTTTGACTATTCCTCCCTCTAAATCGAAGTCTTTCTTTAATTCATTTAAATCAATAAAAACAATGATATTTTGCTTGCATGTTGGACAAACAACTCTTTTATTAACATAATCCTTGTGCAATATTTCTCATATTTTTATCTATTCCTTGAATTTTAAAGTTTCTTTTACTTGAAAACTAGTTTTTCTTTAATCTATAAATTATATGATTAATATAATTTTATATTGAAAATAACGCTGTTTTATTAAGTTCTATATCAAATTCTGTTAATAATTTTGCCAATCAGCTCTTTTTATTATTTTGTTAAATTAAATCATCCTACTTTATTAGAGGTTAACAGATTAAGTATAAACACCGCTGTTAATTATCTATTTAGAATAAATATAGATTACATCTAATAGATTTATTATATAGGTGGTTGATTACAAAATAAATTTAAAAATTTCTCCAAATGATCAATACTTACAATAATAAATTTTTATTAAATCTAAATTATTTCAATATGTGGATGACAAATCAACTTTAAAAACAATACTTCAAAAAATGGATCGATCCAATTCATTTGAAGATATAATCCGTTCTGATTTGACAAAATTTAGTAAACAAAGATTAGTATCCCTCGAAATTAGTTCATTAGAATTAGAAAAATTACCAGACGGAATTTTTGATCAATTTGACGAGTTAAATAAACTATATCTCATTAATAATAGTCTAACTACATTACCCGAGGGGATATTCAGTAAATTAAGTAATTTAGAATCATTGGATATGTCTGATAATGAAATAACAACTTTACCCGATGCAATTTTTAATAATTTAAAGAATTTAAAAGAGTTAGATATGGAGGGAAATAAACTTTCAAAATTACCTCAAAGTATTAATTTACTAAGTAATTTAGAATCTTTGGATTTGTCAGATAATGAAATTAGCACAATAGATGATGCTACGTTTCAAGGATTAAGCAATTTATTGACACTCGATCTTGATAATAATAAAATTATTGAAATTTCAAAAAATGCCTTCTCCTCTTTGATTTCATTATTAACCATAAATCTTCATCAAAATTTACTGAGAGAAATATATTCTGATATGTTTACAGCTTTGAAAAATCTAGAAACTATTTCTCTATCTAAAAATAATTTAAAAACCATTCCTGGAGATATATTCGAAGGGCTTGATAAATTAGAATACATTGGACTTGGTGGTAATGAAATAACAAATTTACCAGATCAACTCTTTTTCAATCTGAAAGGAATAAAGACGCTATCTCTTTCATACAATCGAATAGAGGAATTACATGATGATATTTTTAGAGAAAATACTGAATTGACACGAATTGATCTAAATGAAAACAAACTTCATGATTTGCCAAAATCAATAAAACAATTAAAGAATTTAAAGGTATTAAATGTGTTGGGTAATCCTTTTAGTAAGGATTTAGCTGATGATTTGTATGGTATAAATGAAATAAAAGAATATTTGAACAATTTGTAAATTAAATGAATCTTACTATTTTTCAAATAATAAAGAAATACATTTATAACCCATAATTATCCAATTAAACTGATTAAGATATAATACAAGATATAATTAAATAAATTATGAAATTCAAAACTTAATGTATGTGTGGGAAAAAAATTGTAATAAAATTCATTTATATGATAACAAATTACAAAATTAAAAATACTACCTCTTGAATTCGAACTTAGATAAATGGTATTTGATGAATTAGATCAAGAAGAAAAATCAGAAATTCATTATTTAAAACCAACCAGAAAAAATTTAGACCCTTTACTTGGGATGAATCGAAAACAAACACTATTGAGCATAATTATTTATGCTATATCTATTATAATTGCATATTTTGTACTAAGTCGTTATTTCCTTACAGAAAATAATCTTCATTATTGGTGGTATTTCTCGTTTTTTATCGGTATTGGTGCTTTTATTGATCAATTAATACATCCTGATGAAAATAGTAAAACTGGATATTTTGTACTGCTAATCATTTATTATATTATTTACAAATTTGTAGTATTTAGTTTATTATTATATTATATTTTCTTATACATTGATTACGACTATGAATTACATTATTTTGAAGAAATTTTACCCGGAATGACCTTATTCCTTTTTTGGGCTATCGGTCAAAAAGTAGGATATTATATCGAGAACAAGAAATTAATTTCACAGTTAAATCAAAGAGGTCCTATGTCCTTAAATGATATAGACAGACTGAAAATATTTTTATATCAAGTAAAACGTAGAAGCTTTCTACGAATGTTAATCCAACGTGACAAAGCAAAATTCATGTATGTACCTTCGAATCCATGGAAAGCAGATCCAAAACAAATCCAAATTGATTGCAAATTAGTATCATTAAATATGGCTAAATTTCTTAAATTTTTGAAATTAACAAATTTACCAGAATCTAAATACATAAAATTTTCACTAATAACTGAAATAGATTTTTCAAAAAATAAGATAAAGAATTTTTCAACCTCCATATTTCAAATATTCCCCAATGTAACCAAAATAGATCTAAGTAAAAATAAAATAAAAAATATCTCCATAGATATAGAAACCGAAATGATGAAATATTTTGATGGTAATGTTGTTATAAATTTCGATGGAAATCCTGTATTTGCTTAATCATCTAAACTTAGTTTTCTTAAAGCGATATTCGCTTGTCTACGTACATCTGCATTGATATCATTTTTAGACGCATTTTCTATGCTTTTTTTAGCAGGAGAATATCCCAGAATTCCAAGTGCTTCTGCAGCATCTGCTCGTACACCAGAATCCAGTTCGTTTTCTAAGATAGACATTAATAAAGGTCCTGCCTTCTCTGACGTGCCAATCAAACCAAGACTATGTGCATAATGTCTTCTTGCACCTGGGTCTCTATCTTTATCCAACATCTTTATTATGATCTCTTCAACTTCCATGTGATTGAAATCTAAATTTGCCAATGCTGAAGCAGCAAATCCTCTAACCCATTCACTACCATCTTCTTTCAAAGCAGTAATTAACGGTTGAAAAGCTCCTTTCATTCGTAATTCACCTAGGGCAAAAGCTGCATTCATTCGAACCGAAGGTTCAGGGTCGTCTTTTAATGCCTGAATTAATGGATCTAAGTATTTTGCCTCTTTTTTCACACTGATATCCAAGGCAGCTTGTGATCTTTTTACATACTCAACGTTTCTATCCAGTAATACTTGTATTAAATCCTTTTTTTTACGAAAAAACATCTTCTAATTATATTTATACTCTTTTAATATAATAAAGTCTCGATAATTATAACTTTCTAAACGAATAAGTAACTCATTTCTTTTTCAAGATTAAAGTGGATTACACCACTCAATTTTATTGGATTTATTTATCTTCATTAAAAAGTAAGAACTTGGGTTGATAACAAGTTAATTTGATTTATACAAGATTTAATTTAACAATATTTATCGAATTGTGTGTTATAAATCATTAAGAAGTAGGGTAGAGAAATATAAAATTTTTAAAATTTTTAACAATCTAATTGAAAATAATCTAATCTTCGTTTGTTCAAGAAATTTTGAAATTAAATAATTAAAGGAAAGCATATCCCTGTCAATGTATTTATCTGTAAGTACTAATAACATAAATTATGGCTGCAGGAAATTATGGTAAGCTTCTTGACGTAGATTTGTCTGAAGGAAACATAAAAGACTATCAAATCCCAGAAAGTTATTTGGTTGAATATATTGGTGGCAAAGGATTAGGAGCAAGACTTCTTTGGGATTTATTACCCCAAAATGGAAATACAGATCCCTATGGGAAAGAAAATGTATTACTTATATTACTAGGTCCTCTTGCTGGATTAAGTGTAATGGGTAGTGCTAGATATGTTGCAATGACTAAATCACCATTATCAAAATTTGTTACTGAAGCATATGGTGGTGGGTTCTTCCCCTATGCCCTCAAATCAACAGGATATGATGGTATTATTATTAGAG
>Ga0224506_10000735_pt1 | contig 25935 bp, 21 predicted proteins | sample SF_Jan12_sed_USG_2_FD_169108 | JGI IMG/M metagenome (GOLD analysis project Ga0224506, IMG submission 169108) | Sediment microbial communities from San Francisco Bay, California, United States - SF_Jan12_sed_USGS_8_1 | ecosystem: Environmental > Aquatic > Marine > Sediment | place: USA... | reverse complement strand
GCGGAGATTCAATACGCAAAAGATCAGGGTGTGGATATTATTGGCGACATTGAATTATTTGCACAAAATGTGCAGGCACCCGTTATTGCGATCACCGGTTCAAACGGCAAAAGTACCGTGACAACATTAGTGGGAGAAATATTAGAAGCATCGGGATTAAAAGTGGCGGTCGGCGGAAATATCGGTGTGCCTGCACTGGATCTGCTGGATCAGGGGTTTGATGTTTTTGTTTTAGAGTTATCGAGTTTTCAGCTAGAAACACTTTACAGTTTAAAGCCGGTTGCTGCCGTGGTGCTTAATGTCAGTGAAGACCATATGGATCGTTATGATAGCTTTGATAGTTATATAGCGGCGAAACAAAGTATTTATATCAATGCAGAGCATTGCGTTATTAATCGTGATGATGAGATCGTTTCGAATATGCAGGCTGATCAGAATGTGCTTGGCTTTGGCCTGGAAAAAGCTCAAGAAAATGACTTTGCTTTACGCCGCATTGATGGCCAGAAATGGATCTGCAAAGGCAAGACGCCTTTGATAAATACGGCCGAGCTGCTGATTGGCGGATCGCATAATGTAGCAAATGTGATGGCGGCATTGGCTTTAGTAGAGAGCCTGGATCTTGAACAGGGAAAAGTACTGGGCGCTATTAAAAACTTTAGCGGGCTGCCGCATCGCATGCAGCGCATAGCGCTAAAGAACGGCATCTGCTGGTATAACGATTCAAAAGCTACCAATGTTGGTGCTGCGAATGCTGCTATTGCCGGTCTGACTGGCAAAGTGGTTTTAATTGCCGGCGGCGAGAGTAAAGAAGCCGATCTTGCGCCGCTAAAAAAACCTGTGCAGCAGCATGTAAAGTTAATGATTTTAATAGGCCGTGATGCACTGAAGATAGAACAGGTCTGTAAAGGTGTAACCAATATAATTCATGCCAGCTGCATGTATGAGGCAGTGGTCAAAGCAAATGAAGCGGCGCTGCCAGGCGATAACGTCTTACTGTCACCTGCCTGTGCAAGCTTTGATATGTTTGACAATTATCAGCACCGTGGCGAGGTCTATAATGCGGCTGTCAAGGCGGTGCTGGCATGAGTGTATTTATTGATTCATTAAACGCATCAGGCAAAACTGCCGCCGCTAAAAAAGATAAGCCTGTTGAATTTGATGTCAGGTTGCTGACCGTCGCCCTGATAATATTGTGTATCGGACTGGTTATGGTGTCGTCGGCATCGATCACAACGGCAGATCGTGCCTTAGGATCACCGTTTTATTATCTGCAGCGACAGTTGTTGTCGACCTTTCTGGGGCTGAGTGCGGCGTATGCGGTGACTAAAATCAGGCTGGTGTACTGGGAGAAGTCAGGCATGATTATGCTTGGGCTCGCAATGATTTTGCTGGTGCTTGTTTTAGTGCCCGGTATTGGCAATACCGTCAATGGCAGTACCCGCTGGATACCGCTGGGTATATTCAATTTACAGGTTTCTGAAGTCGCCAAGCTGTTTTTACTGATTTATACAGCAGGCTATCTGGTGCGGCATGGTAACGAGGTCAGGCAGTCGTTCTGGGGCTTCGTCAAGCCTATGCTTTTAGTCAGTGTGGCTTGCCTGTTATTGTTATTAGAGCCGGACTTTGGGGCCACGGTTGTGATTATGCTGGTTGTCATGGGCATGATGTATCTGGGTGGTGTGCGCTTTATACAATTTTTTGCACTGATTGTTTCTTTTGCCGGCGCAGCGGCCATTATTATTATGCTTTCACCCTATCGCATGCAACGGTTAACCGCTTTTGTTAATCCCTGGGCAGACCCCTTCGATAGCGGATTTCAACTGACACAGTCATTGATTGCAATCGGCCGGGGTTCCTGGTCAGGAACGGGTCTTGGTGGTAGCGTGCAGAAGTTATTTTATTTGCCAGAAGCGCATACCGATTTTGTATTTGCAGTTTACGCAGAAGAAACCGGCTTTATTGGTGTCATGTTGCTCATCACATTATTTATGTATCTTATTCTCAGGGCCTTTATCAATGGCCGCAATGCAGAAAAAAATGGCAACAAGTTCGCAGCTTTCACCGCCTATGGTATTGCAATCTGGTTAGGCCTGCAGGCATTTATAAATATCGGCGTGAACATGGGCGTGTTGCCTACAAAAGGCCTGACACTGCCACTGATGAGCTACGGAGGCAGTAGTCTGATCGTAAACTGCATTGCAATAGGCATATTAATACGCATCAGCATTGAAAATGCTTTGCATGGAAAACAGGCCATGAATAACGCCAGAAGCAGGAGGCTGCCATGAAAGCAACCGTATTGATTATGGCTGGCGGTACTGGCGGTCATGTGTTTCCGGCACTGGCCGTTGCAGAGCGCTTAAAAGAAAAAGGCGTGACGGTTGTATGGCTGGGTACAAAAAAAGGAATTGAAGCAAAAGTTGTTGTTGAGGCCGGCTACAAAATACACTGGTTAAGCGTCAGTGGCCTGCGAGGCAAAAATAAATGGTCATTAATATTCATGCCGTTTAAATTGATGTTTGCCTGTCTGCAGGCTTTATGGGTGATGATAAACGTCAAACCTGCCGCGGTACTGGGCATGGGTGGCTTTGCATCCGGGCCCGGCGGTTTAATGGCTTTTTTATGCCGTAAGCCATTATTAGTACATGAACAAAATGCCATACCGGGCATGACAAATACACTGCTGTCAAAACTGTCAGACGTTGTTATGGAAGCGTTTCCTCAAAGTTTCAGTATCAGTAAACCAGTGCAGTTAATAGGCAACCCTGTGCGCGCGAATATACTGGCTATCAGTGAGCCTGTTGAAAGATTAAAAAACCGGCAAGGCAAATTAAATATTCTGGTTGTTGGTGGTAGTTTGGGTGCTGCGGCCTTGAATAAAACACTGCCTGAAATGATGGCACTGAATAAAAACGCTGAGCAGTTAACTGTCTGGCATCAGACGGGTAACCGCAACTACGATGAAACGGTCGAAACATATAAAGCCTTTAATGTTGAGGCTCGGATCGGGGCGTTTATAGACAATATGGCCGAGGCCTATGAATGGGCAGATGTGGTAGTTTGCAGGGCAGGGGCGATGACGGTCTCGGAATTAGCGCAGGCGGGTGTCGCTTCAATATTAATACCCTACCCGTATGCAGTTGATGATCATCAGACAGCAAATGCCGCTTACCTGGTAGAGAACGGGGCTGCCGTATTACTGCCTCAATCAGAATTATCAGCAGAGCGACTGAGTCAGGAGCTTGCAACTTTAACACGTGAGAAAATAATGAAAATGTCAGTCGCAGCGCAAAAATGCGCAGCACCGGAGGCAGCAGAAAAAGTGGCTGCATTGTGTATGAAAGCGGGAGCATTGGTATGATTACTGATCACCCAATGAGAACGATTACGAAAATTCATTTTGTCGGCATCGGTGGTGCAGGTATGTCCGGCATTGCAGAAGTGCTGACCAATCTTGAATACGACGTTTCGGGATCGGACTTGAATGAAAATGTAGCGACGAAACGTTTACGTGAATTAGGTGCTGCTGTCACAATCGGCCATGCGGCTGAGAATATCCAGGACTGTGACGTCGTGGTCACATCAACCGCCGTCAACGAGAGCAATCCGGAAGTTGTTGCCGCCAGAGAAAAACGTATACCGATCATCCCGCGGGCTGAGATGCTGGCGGAATTGATGCGCTTCCGTTACGGCATTGCGGTGGCAGGTACCCATGGTAAAACCACAACAACCAGCCTGGTCGCCAGTATTCTTGCAGAAGCCGGACTTGATCCAACCTATGTTATTGGTGGCAAATTAAACAGTTCGGCCAGTAATGCCCGTCTTGGTGCCAGTCGCTATCTGGTGGCAGAAGCCGATGAAAGTGACGCCTCCTTTTTGTATTTACAGCCAATGATGTCAGTGGTGACCAATATCGATGCGGATCATCTGTCGACATATGGTGGTGATTTTGAGGTTCTGAAGAAAACATTTATAGAGTTTCTACATCACCTGCCGTTTTATGGCCGTGCCATCATGTGTGTTGATGATGATGTGATACGCGATGTCTTACCACAGGTGACGCGCCCGGTTGTGACGTATGGTATTAAAAACGAAGCTGATGTTCAGGCTTCCAATGTAAGCTATGCGGCGATGCAAAGTCATTTTGATGTCTGTTTACCAGGACGGGATTCCAAAATCAGTGTGACATTGAGTTTGCCCGGTGAGCATAATGTTTTAAATGCACTGGCTGCAATCAGTATTGCTAATCAGCTGGGTGTTGATGATGAAGTCATACAAAGAGCGCTGACAGAGTTCCAGGGCATCGGACGACGCATGCAGCAGTACGGCGAAATTCAAACAGCTAACGGCGAGATTACACTGGTTGATGATTATGGTCATCACCCGACAGAAGTCAGTGCGAGTATTAAAGCAATTCGTACCGCCTGGCCAGAGCGACGCTTGGTCGTTATTTTTCAGCCGCACCGCTACAGCAGGACACAGGATTTATTTGAGGATTTTAGTCTGGTCCTGGCAGCAACAGATGTTCTGGTATTGTCAGAAGTTTACGCCGCTGGAGAAGCGGCTATTGCCGGAGCCGATGGCCGTTCACTTGCTGCTGCGATCAGGGCAAGAGGTCAGGTAAACCCGGTTTTTGTCGAGCATATTGAAGATGTGCCGGCGACGCTTGGAAATATTCTGCAGCCAAACGATGTGGTGCTGACGCTTGGCGCGGGAAGCGTCGGAGCAATAGCGGCCAGTTTGCCCGAGAAATTAGCAGTAAAGGATACAGCTGGATGATGGCAAGCAAGCCGGACAATCTGTTTACAGGCGAATTAAAATTTAATGAGCCAATGTCCAGGCACACCACCTGGAGAGTAGGCGGTGTGGCTGAACATTATTTTGTTCCGGCTGATATTAATGATCTGAGTCGATACCTGCAGTCACTGGGAAAAGATGAAAATATTTTCTGGCTTGGTCTTGGTAGTAATCTGCTGGTTCGTGATGGTGGTATCAAAGGCAGTGTGATTGCGACGGCTAATGCACTCGGCGGTATCGAAATGCTGGATAATAATATCATTGAAGTTGGCGCAGGCGTGCCTTGCGCTATTCTTGCAAGATTTTGCGCCAGGAATAATTTGATTAATGGTGAGTTTTTTGCCGGTATACCGGGTGTGGTGGGTGGCGCATTACGTATGAATGCCGGTGCGTTTGGTGGCGAAACTTGGGCGCATGTTGAAGAAGTTGAAACAATTAATAGAGACGGCTTGGTTAAATGGCGTGGCAGAGAAGATTACGAGGTGTCATATCGCAGTGTAAACGGCCCAGCTAATGAATGGTTTACGAAAGCGCGTTTTAAATTTGAAACCGGCGATGGTGAGCTGGCTGCACAGGCGATAAAACAATTATTATCAAAACGTTCTGCAACACAGCCAACCGGTACGGCAAATTGTGGTTCGGTTTTCAAAAACCCGGAGGCCGGCTTTGCAGCAAAACTGATTGAACAGTCCGGATTGAAAAATCACAGAATCGGTGGTGCGGTGGTTTCTGATAAACATACCAATTTTATTATCAATGATGGCACAGCGACGGCAGCCGATATAGAAACGCTTATTGATTATGTTCAGGATCAGGTTTTTAAAAAAACGGGTATAACTCTGTTGCCGGAAGTGCATATTGTAGGTGAGCGAAAAGATGACTGATCAAGCAAAACAATTTGGAAAAGTAGCCGTGTTGATGGGTGGCTGGTCAGCTGAGAGAGAAGTGTCGTTAAAAAGCGGTGATGCCGTGTTAGCGGCTTTAAAGAAGGCGGGCGTTAATGCCGCTGCTATTGATTTTAAAAGATACGACCCGGCTCAGCTAAAAGGTTTCGACCGCGTCTTTAATATTTTGCATGGCCGCGGTGGAGAAGACGGTGTTGTACAGGGTGTGCTGGAGTTTATGGGCATGCCTTATACCGGGTCCGGTGTTTTAGGCTCTGCGCTAGCGATGGATAAAATACGTACTAAAGAAATTTGGGCAAGCAAGCAATTACAAACACCGGCCTTCAGAGTGGTTAAAGATGTAGCTGAGTGTCTGTGTGCCATTGATGAACTTGGCCTGCCTGTTATTGTAAAGCCGGCACTAGAAGGCTCCAGTATCGGTATCAGTAAAGTTGTTGATAAAGCAGATGCAGAGGCGGCATTCAAGTTAGCTGAAGCCTGCAACAGTGAGGTTTTAATTGAGGCCTGGATTAACGGCGAAGAATACACGGCCTCGATAATTAACGGCCGGGTTCTACCGCTGATTAGATTAAAAACAGATAATCAATTTTATGACTATGATGCAAAATATTTATCAGACACAACCGAATACCTGTGTCCCTGTGGCTTGTCAAAAGAAAAAGAAGAACAAGTGGCGGCTATAGCTATGCAGGCTTTTTTAGCTATTGCCGGTAAAGGCTGGGGGCGGATAGACTTTATGCTGGATGCTGATCAGAATGCCTGGCTGATTGAGGCAAACACAGTGCCGGGCATGACCGATCATAGTCTGGTGCCGATGGCGGCGAAACAGGCAGGCTACAGTTTTGAAGAACTGGTTGTTGAAATATTAAAAACGTCACTGGAAGAACATGTTTAATCGGCTTAAAAAAAGAAAAAGGGTTTCTGCTATCAGACAGAATATTCTGCCAAAGACGAGAAATTCAAAAACAATAGTGTTTAGACTGCTGCTACTTTCGATGCTGCTTGCAGGTTCGTTTTATACGATCAATAAACTTTACATGGCACTGGAGTTGTTTCCGGTTGAACAGGTTCGTATTGAAGGTGAGTTTGAATATTTAGACAAAACGCTGATTGAAAAAAATATTGCAGGTTCCACCATAGGTGGGTTTTTTGATCTTGATATAGCGTCTCTAAGAGATGAGCTGATGAAGATGCAATGGGTCGAGGCCGCTTTTGTGCGTCGAGAATGGCCGGATACGGTTGTTATAAAAATAAAGGAAAAGAAGGCTGTCGCTAAATGGGGTTCGGCTGCTGTTTTAACCGCAGACGGGCGATTGTTTTACCCGCCTGAAATATCACAGGTGCAAGCTTTGGTTGAGCTAAGTGGTCCTGATAACCGGCATGAATTTGTCCTGTCAGAATTCAATAAAATTCAAAACTTATTAGTGCTGGCGGATATTAAAGTGATGTCGCTGTCACAGAATGAGCGCCGCTCCTGGCAAATGAAAGTTGAAGGAATTTCTATAAACCTGGGTCGCAAGAATATTTATAAAAAAATTGAAAGTTTTGCAGGGGTTTATGCTTCATTAATTAAGCCACAGGTTAATAAAATCAAACAGATAGACTTTCGATATACAAATGGCTTTGCGGTCGTTTGGGACACGGATTTAGCAGAAAATATGCGTATAAATAATGCAAACGTTTTAAATAAGAGTCAGATAAAAGCGGATTTAACCTTGATGATGGAGACGTATAGAAATGTCTAAAAGATCAGAAAAAAATATGATTGTTGGACTGGATATCGGTACCTCCAAAATTGTTGCAATCGTCGGTGAATATGATCCGGTTGCAGGCAGTGATGTTGAGATCATAGGCATCGGTTCGCATCCATCGAGAGGGCTTAAAAAAGGTGTTGTTGTCAATATCGAGTCGACTGTGCAGTCTATTCAGAGAGCGATTGAAGAAGCCGAACTGATGGCAGGCTGTCAAATTAACTCGGTCTATGCCGGTATTGCCGGCAGTCATGTCAAAAGCATGAACTCACACGGGATTGTGGCCATTAAAGACAGAGAGGTGACCGCAGGTGATCTTGACCGGGTTATTGATGCGGCGCGCGCGGTCGCTATTCCGGCGGATCAGAGGGTGCTGCATATTCTGCCTCAGGAATTCATCATTGATCAGCAAGAAGGTATCAGGGAGCCTATTGGCATGTCAGGTGTCAGGCTTGAGGCCAAAGTGCATCTGGTAACAGGCGCTGTTGGCGCGGCCCAGAATATTATCAAGTGTGTAAGACGTTGCGGTCTCGAGGTTGATGACATTATTTTAGAACAGCTGGCATCGAGTTATTCAATTTTGACTGATGATGAAAAAGAGCTGGGTGTTTGCATTGTTGATATTGGTGGTGGCACAACTGATATTGCGGTCTTTGCTGATGGTGCAATACGCCATACTGCGGTAATTCCAATCGCCGGTGACCAGGTTACCAATGACATTGCAGTGGCGCTGAGAACCCCGACGCAAAATGCTGAAGAAATAAAAATCAAATACGCCTGTGCCTTAAGGCAGCTGGCCAATCCGGAAGAAACGATAGAGGTGCCGAGTGTAGGTGAGCGACCTGCAAGGCAATTATCACGTCAGACGCTGGCTGAGGTGGTCGAGCCCAGGTATGAAGAATTATTAATGCTGGTCCAGGCTGAACTAAGAAAAAGTGGTTTTGAAGAGTTAATAGCGGCAGGTGTCGTATTAACCGGTGGCAGCTCAAAAATGGACGGGGTGGTTGACTTGGCCGAGGAGATTTTCCATATGCCAGTACGGCTCGGATATCCACAATATATTACAGGCTTGTCCGATGTTGTGAGAAATCCCATTTACGCCACAGGAGTTGGTCTGCTGTTATTCGGCCGGCACAATCGTGATAGCGGACAAGGTGGTTTTAGTGATGAATCTGGAATCAAATCTATCTGGAGCAGAATGAAAAGCTGGTTCCAGGGTAATTTTTAAAAATAAAAGTATTTATAAGTATTAAATTCGTGGTTACGGAGGAGTAAAAGCGATGTTTGAATTAATTGATTCGGTTAATCCAGGGGCAACCATCAAAGTCATAGGTGTTGGTGGCGGTGGAAGCAATGCAGTGATGCATATGGTTGAAAGTGGCATTGATGGTGTTGAATTTATCTGTGCCAACACCGACTCACAGGCTTTGCATAGCGCGGCAGGTGTGATGACCCTACAAATCGGCAGCAACATCACCAAAGGGCTGGGCGCGGGGGCGAATCCTGAGGTGGGCCGGCATGCGGCTCTGGAGGATCGTGAACGCATTCAAGAGGCAATTAATGGTGCGGATATGGTGTTTATTACCGCTGGAATGGGTGGTGGAACCGGTACCGGTGCAGCGCCCATAGTGGCTCAAATTGCACGTGAAATGGGTATATTGACAGTGGGTGTGGTGACAAAACCGTTTGGTTTTGAAGGCTCTGGTCGCAAAAAAGTGGCGGCCAGCGGCACTGATGAGCTTAGCAAACAGGTGGATTCATTGATAACGATACCCAATGATAAATTGCTAAGTGTCTTTGGGCGTGAGTTTGATTTGATGAATGCGTTTAAAGGTGCCAACGATGTATTGCACGGTGCGGTTCAGGGTATAACCGAACTGATCACACGCCCTGGCGTGATCAATGTGGATTTCGCAGATGTAAAAACAGTTATGTCTCAAATGGGGCAGGGCATGATGGGTAGTGGCCGTGCGTCCGGAGAGGATCGTGCAAAACAAGCCGCAGAAGCAGCTATAGCAAGCCCGCTGTTAGAAGACGTGAATCTGTCAGGTGCAAGAGGCATACTGGTCAATGTTACGGGCAGGGATCTAACATTGGGTGAATTTCAGGACATTGGCGACATTATTTCATCGTTTGCGTCCGAGGATGCAACCGTTGTAATGGGGACAGCGGTCGACGAGGCGATGGAAGATGAACTCAGAGTAACGGTTGTTGCAACCGGTCTGGGTGTTTCCAAACCACAGGTAAACCCGGTAAAAGTAGTGCCGCGTCATTCGGATGGAAATGTTAATTACGACGCATTGACGACACCGGCTATTGCAAGAAGACAGGCGACAGAGAAAGGCATTGAACTGCCTGATCATTATGACGGTGAAATTTTAGATATTCCAGCGTTCTTGAGGAAACAGGCGGACTAAATTGAAGTGACTAATGCATTCTATGAATGAGCTGCTTTACTGAAAAAACGGGATACCGGGCTTATCAGGCTTTATATCACGAGCAGAGTCAGGTATGATGGGCGCGTTGAGCTGGCTTGATTATGGTCTATGTCAAAGTTTTAGGTGTTTTTTTAGCATATGACGAAATGAATCATAGACCTGACTAAGTGTTTGTGCGGATACGTTTTTTTTTGAAAATTTGTGCCATAATAATTACCGTACAGTAAAGATATCTTGCAGTGGAGTAGGTAGTTAAGTGATAAAACAGCGAACATTGAAGAATGTGATTAGAGCAACCGGTATTGGTTTGCATACTGGTGAAAAAGTATATTTAACACTTCGTCCTGCTGCGCCGGACACGGGTGTGGTTTTTAGGCGTATAGATTTAGAACAGCCAGCCGAAATAATGGCGACAGCTGAAAATGTTAGTGATACGACACTGTCGACAACCCTGTCTAATGGTGATGTTCGTGTTTCAACCGTAGAACACCTTTTATCCGCTATGGCTGGTCTGGGTATTGACAATGCTTATGTTGATCTGAGTGCAGCCGAAGTGCCGATAATGGATGGCAGCTCTGGTCCGTTTGTCTTCTTATTGCAATCTGCAGGCATTGTTGAGCAGGAAGCGCCTAAACGTTTTATCCGAATTGTAAAACCCGTGATTATCGAATGCGATAATAAATGGGCTCGTTTCGATCCATTCGATGGTTTTAAGGTCAACTTCAGTATTGATTTTAATCACCCTGTTTTTAATGGCTCACCCAGTGCCGCTGAAATTGATTTTTCAACGACTTCATTTGTGAAAGAAGTTAGTCGTGCAAGAACCTTTGGTTTTATGAGTGACTTAGAAAAGCTGCGGGCTCAAAATCTGGCATTAGGTGGCAGCATGGATAATGCCATCGTCGTTGATGAATACAGAGTGCTAAATGAAGATGGTTTGCGTTACGAAGACGAGTTCGTCAAACATAAAATTCTTGATGCCATTGGCGACCTGTACTTACTGGGGCATAGCCTGATAGGTGCTTTTTCAGGTTATCGCTCGGGCCATGCGCTGAATAATAAATTAATAAAAGCACTGGTTGCTGACGAGTCTGCCTGGGAAGAAGTGACTTTTGAGGGCGAAGAAGCCACTTCTCCAATATCCTATGCTCAGCCGGTTCAAGCTTATTGAGTTGATTTGGTAGACAGACGCAGTAGAGAGTTTTTTAGATCTTCATCAGCTATTGAATTAGCCGTTTGACGTATCAGACTGGCAGAGTCATTAGAGAGAGAAGGTTTGTATTTAGGTGGTCTGGGTTTAGATTGCACAGGCTGCTCAAATTTAATTTTTAAAGCACTGACAGGGGATTTTAGCTCTTTTTCCAGGCTGGCTATAATGGTTTTATGCTGTGTGCGTAAACGAGCAGCCCAGACAGGAGAGTCAACTATCAGTACGAGTACTTGATTGGCGTAATTTGCTGCTTTAATATGTGAATGCGATGCTGCCGGTAATAAGGGTAGAATTAGCGCATTCAACTTATCGAGTAACTGGCTTTTTTCTGTTATACGAGCGGTCATGAAGTGATTAATTGAATGCATAGTTTAATGTGTTCATAAAGTTAAAAATAAATATTTATGCAGTATATAATGCATAAATGACAACATCATTCTACAAGATACTTAAATTATGAATATAATTTTATTAACAAAATTTCGCGGTCGGCCATGCAGGGTGCAAATTGATCACCCGTTTCAGCTGTCTATATTAAGTATGTTTCTATTCATGTTTATGGGGGTTGCAGGCTTTATAGGCTACAAAACCGGTATCAGTGTCAAAGATGATAATCAAATTACAGTTATTTATGATCAGCTGACGCAGCAAAGAGAAGACATCGGTGAAGCTCGGCTCAATACTCAGGCTGAGCTGGATGCACTGGTCAGGCGTTCAGGCCAGTTGCAGGCGCATGTTATCCGCTTAAATGCGCTGGGCCAGAAGGTTATGAAACTGGCGAAAATGGATCCTGAGGAGTTCGATTTTGCTAATCCTCCTGCCATTGGTGGCCCTGTCGAAGAAGACTCAGGCACTAAAATCAATTTTAATGGTGTCATTGACGAGATGTTCACTGTATTGGATGATCGCGAGCAGCAGCTAACGGTGCTAGAAAACGTGCTTATGACTACCCACATGGCCGAAGAGGCATCTCCGGAAGGTCGGCCGATTAAGCGTGGCTGGATTTCTTCGTTTTTCGGAATGCGAACTAATCCGTTTTCAGGTAAATCTGAAATGCACAAAGGTATGGATTTTGCCGGAAAGATGGGTAGCAAGGTCTATGCTGTGGCCGGTGGCGTAGTGACCTGGTCGGGTCCTCGTTATGGTTATGGTAATCTTGTAGAGATCAGTCATGGCAACGGTTATGTAACACGCTATGGGCATAATGCCAGTAATATCGTTGTTGTAGGTGAGGCCGTGAAAAAAGGACAGATTGTCTCTCTAATGGGATCAACCGGCCGGTCTACTGGTCCTCATGTTCACTTTGAGGTACTCAAAAAAGGCAAGCGCGTAGATCCTCTGAAGTTTGTGCAAGCTCGAAACTAACGTTTAACGCCAGGGACGGCGTTTAAAGTCTATTTAGCTTTGTATCCATAGATTTTCTGTCTACACCCAGTTTTCTCCCTCTCTGTCACAATCTAAGACAAATTTTATCTTATCCTGAGGCATAAACTCAGGCATAATATGCTGGTTATAAAAAACATAGATTAACGCGCAGCTCGTGTGCAAGCTATTGATTCTTCTATCGATATAAAACTGTTCGTACATAGGTGACGATTCTGGATTCCATTATTGTTATTTGGATTGATGATCAACATCAGCGTTTAATGAAGTGATATAAAGAGCTGTGACGTTATAGAAGGTTATATTATGCCGGCTTTTCCCAGGTCTGCGTTTGGTTGTATTGTGGGCACGTTAACGTCAATTTAACTGAAAAGTATGGCATTAATATCAGTATTTTTATTTTAAGGGTGTTTCAATGATAAGTAAGCTTGTACGTAAAATAATTGGAAGTCGAAATGACAGACAGATTAAGCAATACTGGAAAGTCGTTGAAAAAATTAATCTCCTTGAAAGTGATTTTGAAAAGCTTACAGACCAGGAATTAGCAAATAAAACAGTTGAATTTCGCCAGCGGCTAACTAAAGGCGAAGACCTTAAGGCATTATTGCCAGAAGCGTTTGCAACGGTGCGTGAGGCCGGCAAGCGTGTTATGGGGATGCGGCATTATGATGTACAGCTGATCGGCGCCATGGTTTTGCATGATGGAAAGATATCTGAAATGCGCACGGGTGAAGGTAAAACACTGGTAGCGACGCTGACGGTTTATCTTAATGCGCTGGAAGAAAAAGGTGTTCACGTTGTCACTGTCAATGACTACCTGGCCAAGCGTGATTCTGAGTGGATGGGTAAGCTATACAATTTCCTGGGTTTAAGTGCCGGCGTTGTTGTCAGTGAGATGGATTCACTGGCGCGCAAACAAGCCTATGCCGCGGATATTACATATGGAACCAATAATGAGTTCGGCTTTGATTATTTGCGTGACAACATGGCTTTTACCGCAGACGAAAGAGTTCAGCGTGGATTGAACTACGCTATTGTCGATGAGGTTGACTCCATATTAATTGACGAAGCAAGGACACCTTTAATTATCTCCGGGCCAACGAATGATAATTCCGAGCTCTATCAGGTGATGAATAAGCTGGTTCAGCTGCTTGAGAAGGGTGAAGAGGCAAAAGAAGAAGGTGGTGAGTCTACGGGTGACTTTACGGTTGATGAAAAATCAAAGCAGATTCACCTGACTGAGCAAGGTCATGAAAAGATTGAGCAGCTGTTAATTAAAGAAAAAATTCTGCCAGCTGATGAAAGCTTATACAGTGCTGCTAATATAAATCTGGTTCACTATATCAATGCGGCAGTTCGTGCCCATGCTATGTACCAGAAAAATGTTCAATATATTTTGCAGAACGATGAAGTTGTGATTGTCGATGAGTTCACCGGGCGCACAATGCCGGGAAGGCGCTGGTCAGAGGGACTTCATCAGGCGGTTGAAGCCAAAGAAGGCGTGCTTATCCAAAATGAAAACCAGACACTGGCTTCAATAACATTTCAGAATTATTTTCGCCTCTACAATAAACTGGCAGGCATGACAGGTACGGCAGATACCGAAGCGTTTGAGTTCCAGTCAATATACAACCTCGAAGTCATTATAGTGCCGACAAATGTTGAGGTTGCCCGAATAGATTATACCGACCTGGTTTACTTAAATCATGAAGACAAGTTTCAGGCCATTGCAGAAGATATAAAAGACTGTGTGGCGAGAAGACAACCTGTTCTGGCGGGTACCGCTTCTATCGAAGCCTCTGAATTATTATCAAAATTATTGGATCAGTTAAAGATCAAACATGAAGTTTTAAACGCAAAGCAACATGAGCGAGAGGCCCATATTATTGCTCAGGCAGGTCAGCCGGGTGTGGTTACCATTGCAACTAATATGGCGGGGCGCGGAACCGATATTGTGCTTGGCGGAAATCTCGATTTTGAACTCGCCGAGTTAGGCGATAAGGCAAATGTTGAAGAACAGACGGCTAACTGGCAAAAAAGGCACAATGAAGTGCTGGCTGCTGGGGGGCTGCATGTTATTGGCTCTGAGCGCCATGAGTCACGCCGAATAGACAACCAGTTACGCGGTCGTGCCGGACGACAAGGCGATGCCGGATCATCAAGATTCTATCTGTCATTAAATGATGACCTTATGCGCATCTTTGCATCAGACAGAGTGGCCGGAATGATGCAAAAGCTGGGCATGGAAAAAGGCGAAGCAATAGAGCATCCCTGGGTCAGTCGTGCTATCGAGAATGCTCAGCGGAAAGTTGAAGGTCACAACTTCGATATGCGTAAACAACTGCTTGAATATGATGATGTGGCTAATGATCAGCGTAAAGTTGTTTATGAACAACGCAATGAACTGATGGACCAGGAAGACGTTAGTGATATCGTGACTAACATTCGGGCAGACATCGTCGACAATGTATTCAGTGCCTATGTTGCACCGGGCAGTGTTGATGAGCTATGGGATATTGCCGGTTTAGAAGAAGCGCTGGAAACTGAATTTGGACTTAAGCTCCTGCTACAAGAGTGGTTAGAGCAAGATGATGAGCTCGATGAAGCGGCCTTGCGTCGTAAGATTTATGAAGAGCTGACAAACGCTTACGAAACCAAAGAGCAGGCTGTTGGTAGTGAAGTGCTTCGACGTTTTGAAAAATATATCATGCTTCAGGTATTGGATAGCCACTGGAAAGATCATCTGGCGGCGATGGACTATTTACGCCAGAGCATAGGCCTGCGTGGTTATGCGCAGAAAAATCCAAAACAAGAATACAGACGTGAATCTTACGAGATGTTTTCACAAATGTTAGACCAGATTAAACAGGAAGTGATTTCGGTTTTATCTAAAGTTCAGATCCAGACTGAGTCGGAAGTCACTGAGCTCGAACGCAGCCAGCAACATGATGAAAACATGGTGTTTGCACATGATCAGGCTGAAAATGCGATACAAGCTGGCGCATCGGCTCCGGGTGATGAAAAAAGTCAGCCCTTTGTCAGAGAGAAACAGAAGTTGGGCCGCAATGAACCTTGCTGGTGCGGTTCGGGTAAAAAATTCAAACAATGCCATGGTAAGTTAAATTAAACAATGACTGTCAATCTTAATGAAGCCACTCATCTTGCTGCCGTTAAAGGTATCAGGTTAGCTGCTGGTGCATCTGGGATAAAGAAAAATAACACTATCGACCTCGTACTCATCGAGATAAGTGAAGGGGCATCGTGCGCTGCTGTGTTTACACAAAACCGGTTTCGTGCGGCACCGGTTATTATTGCAGAACAACATTTATCTGAATCCAGTCCGCGTTTATTACTGATCAACTCCGGTAATGCAAATGCGGGCACGGGTGAGTCAGGCTATCGTAATGCGTTACTGACCTGCGAGTTAGCCGCAGATGTGCTGGGTTGCAAGAAACAACAGGTATTACCTTTTTCAACCGGTGTTATTGGTGAGAACCTGCAGGTGGATTGTTTTGAAAAATCATTACCTGAGTTAGTCAGTCAATTAGGGTCAGACAACTGGTTAATGGCTGCCAAAGGTATTATGACTACAGACACTGTGCCAAAAGGTATCACTCGAGAAATCCAGATTGATGAAGAAACAATCACAATTACAGGTATAGCTAAAGGCTCGGGCATGATCAAGCCTAATATGGCAACGATGCTGTCATATATTGCAACCGATGCAAAAATTTCAGCTGATTTGTTAACAGAGTGTTTAAAAACATCGGTCGAATACTCCTTTAATTCAATTACCGTCGACGGTGATACGTCGACGAATGACAGTTGTGTATTGCTGGCGACCGGGCAGACAGATGCTGCAGAAATAAAAAAATCATCAGCCGGTTTTAGCGTTTTTATGCAAGCGTTAGCTGAGGTAATGCAGACTCTTGCGCAGTCGATAATTCGCGATGCTGAAGGCATTACCAAGTTTGTTGAAATTACAGTCTGCAATGCTGTGTCTTATGATGATGCAAAAACGGTTGCATATACCGTCGCGCATTCACCATTAGTAAAAACAGCCCTGTTTGCAAGTGATCCCAACTGGGGCAGAATACTGGCGGCGGTTGGTCGTGCAGAAATAGACAAAATAGAGGTCGATCAGCTGTCTATTTATCTCGACGATGTTTGTATTGTTGAAGAGGGTGCGCGTGCTGGCAGTTATACCGAAGCGGCAGGACAGCGGGTGATGAATGAGTCAGAGATTAAAATAACGATTGATCTTGCAATGGGGGATTGCCAGGCAACAGTCTGGACATCCGATTTATCCTACGACTACGTCAAGATTAATGCGGAATACCGCTCGTAATAATGACGCTTGCTGTTCAGGTGGCTGTTGCTGTAATTATTAATTCAGACAATCAGGTACTGATCAGCAAGCGCGCCTCAGACGTGCACCAGCCTGACTGCTGGGAATTTCCTGGCGGTAAAGTGGAATCAAATGAAAGCGTTGCCAGCGCTTTAGTCAGGGAGTTAAAGGAAGAGCTGGGTATTGAAATACTGGAATATAAATACCTGATGTCAGTGCCGTATGATTATGGTGATAAAAAAGTTTGCCTGCAAACCTACCGTGTTTCAAAATATTCTGGTCAGGAACATGGCTGTGAAAAACAGCCCATTAAGTGGGTGGATATCGACGAGTTATCTACTTATCAGTTTCCAGAAGCCAATATTGCCATTCTCAGCTGTTTAAACTTGCCTGACATGATTCAGATTACAGGGCATTTCTCAAACCTGGAGGAGCTGCTTAATAAAAGTAAAAGCTGCATTGACAAGGGCGTGAGCATGATCCAGTTCAGGGCCCATCAGCTAGATGATGAAAGCTATCGCCATCACGCTGAGTGCTTGCTGAATTTATGTCATCAGCATCAAGTAAAACTAATACTCAACCGGGCGATAGATGTGGCGGCGGCTATCAAGGCAGACGGCATTCATCTAAACCGTTTTGAGCTGATGAAATATCAACAAAGGCCCTGTGCAGAGCAGCTTTCTTTGTCGGCCTCCTGTCACAACATAAAAGAATTAAAGCAGGCTGAGGCCTTATCCGCTGACTTTTGTTTATTATCCCCTGTTAAAACAGCAAGAAGTCATGAAGCCGGTGTCAGCCTCGGCTATGAAAAGTTTGCGGAACTGGTCGCGTCCTGTTCTGTTCCTGTCTATGCCTTAGGCGGCATGCAGCTCAGCGATATTGAGCGGATAAAGCGAGCAGGCGGTTTTGGCATAGCCGCAGTATCCGGGAACTGGTGATGAAATATATAACGCCGGTATCTGTCATCGCCATTATCGCATTATCAGCTATTGTATTCGGACGATTTTACCTGAAAAACAATATCATCGAAAACACGCCTGTCGATTACTCTGAGTGCCGGCTACTGGATGCGGGCTGTTTAATACGTATTGGCAAAGCGAGCTACGCTGTCTCGATCGAAGGTGAGGTAAAACCATTGCAGCCATTTTTTGTTTTAATCGGAGATAAAGACAATGCTATCGTTAAGGCCGAACTCAATCTAAAAATGAAAGCCATGGATATGGGGCAGAATAAATTTAACTTTAAGCCGACTGCACAAAACAGCTGGCGATCAACAGTGATTGTGCCAGTCTGTACCACAGGCAAAAGAGAGTGGCTTATTGAGTTGACTATAAGCGATCAGACAATGACCCGCGTGACGGTCTTTGAAGTCAGTATTTAAGGCCATTTTTGGCCGCTAGATACAGCACTTGCATAATATGAACGAGACATTGTCGCTGACTTGTTCGGGTGTTGAGTAATAGCCATTTGTGCTGAGAAAGCGTATTGAGAAGCGGTGTTTGCCGGCGCTGATTTCAGGAAAATAGTTGGCCGTATCGGGTACGGCTACCCGAATCAGTTGATAGGGTTTGGCTAATTCAAGGTTGTCCTGGTAAAAACCATGTTCTGCATTATGTTCAATATTTTCCCCGCTATCCCGAATTGTTTTCACGATTAGTTTAATGGCGTTTTGTAACGGCTCAAATACTGATATCCACTCGGCCAACTGCTGTAAACGATTGTCTGATGACTGATTTATCCACTGTAAGTAGACGGGCGAATCAAAATTACCACTGCTACCGGGTAAGATACTTTTTTGTGTTGCAGCATTTAGAATAATGTTTTGTTGCAGGTTATTGCCGATCACGCCACTGAAACTATGCAGTTCTGCAATCAGTTGTTTGATCTGTTCGAGTAACTTTAATGACTGCTTTTCGTTAACCTGCGATTGTGAAAGCAATCCGGTTATAGTCTTCTGATGGCGTTCCAGTTCCTTGATCGCCTCAAGTTTAATATCTGTACGGTTGGTGAAAGACAGTATGTCGTTAATAACATTGACAGCATTTGTATTATCCCAGACGCTTTTGGCTTTTGAGAAATATGTTAACTGGTCAAATAACAGATCAAGGCGCATCAGTGAACGCACGCGCTTATTTAGGGGTTGCTCGAATATCTGGTAATCTTTCACGGGGGGTTAAGTCTTGAATAAAAAGAGTGTTTATAGCTTATTACTAAGCCTGAGGCAATATTTTTTAAGCGTTATATAGCTTCGCTGTTGTTTGCAAGACTCAGGTATTTTTCATGTAATTGTCTGATGCTGGTTTGCAGTGAATCAAGTGTGCTGTTATTGCTAATTACATCGTCAGCCAGCTGATTTCTTTTATCCGAGGAGATCTGGTGGTTCATAATCGCTTCAATATCGTCTTCACTGCGCTGATCCCTTTCGATAACACGGTCAATGCGCAGCTTGTCAGGGCAGTCAACGGCCAGCGTTGCGTTAAAGCGGCTCTGGTGATTTCCTTCAAACAATAAGGGGACGACGATGATGCAATACGGAGAGCTTGCCGTGCTAACTTGTTGCTCTACAATCAGCCAGATCAGTGGGTGTATTATGTGCTCAAGCAGGCGCTTTTTTTCAGCTGAATTAAAGACAATACGGGCCAGTTTTTTTCTGTCGATGGTTTGGTCATCAGCAACTATGTCAGGCCCAAAAGCATCGATGATGGCGGCATATGCCGGGCCATCCGGCTGGCTGATCTGGTGAGCGATAAGGTCTGTATCAATCACGGCAATATTATATTTTGAGAACATATCGGCGACGGTTGATTTGCCGCTGCCAATGCCACCGGTTAAGCCAACCCTGAACATTATTTGGCAAGATACCAGCTGATGATCTGATCGCCCCAGACCATGCTGATCCAGCCGGCAAGTGCCAGGTAGGGGCCAAACGGAATAGGTGTGTCTCGCTGGTGTTTTGTCAGTGCAATCATCAATATACCAATGACGGCACCTGTTGCCGAAGAAAGAATGATGACAAGAGGCAGTTGTTCCCAGCCAAACCAGGCACCAAATAAGGCCAGTAATTTAAAGTCGCCGTAGCCCATGCCTTCTTTGCCGGTGAGTAGCTTAAACAGCTGATAGACCGACCAGAGTACAAGATAGCCGGCTACAGCACCGATAATGCTACTGACCGGGTCAGTGAAAACAGCCAAAAGACTGATGATTAGACCCAGCCATAAAACTGGCAGCGTAATATCGTCAGGCAAAATTAATTTGTGCAGGTCTATCACTGACATCGCAATCAGCGACCAGGTCAGTATCAGGCCAAACACGGTTTGCAGGGAAACACCAAAGCGCAATGCGATAACAAGTGACAAGGCCGCGGTGAGTAGTTCAACCAGGGGGTATTGAATAGAAATGGGGCTTTGGCACTGGCTGCAGCGGCCCTTCAGTAACAGGTAGCTGATAACAGGTATGTTTTGCCAAATTCTGATTTTATGCTGGCAGTGCGGGCAGCTGGAAGCCGGTGTTGAAAGCGTTATTGGCGCTTCTGTTGGCTGATCGAGTGCCAGTAAGTCGCGGCACTGGCTTCTCCAGTCCTTTTCGAGCATTAACGGTAGCCGGTAGATGACGACATTGAGAAAACTGCCGATACTTAAACCAAGAAGCACAATGAAAGTATAAAACACAGTGCTGTGTTGCTGAAAAAAATCAATCATGCTCACATTTAATCCTGGTCTATATTGCGCCGCCCATCTTGAAGATAGGCAGGTACATGGCAATGACTAAACCACCGATAATAATAGCAAGGAAGACCATGATCATCGGTTCCATCATCGCGGTTAATGAGTCTACGGCATTGTCGACCTGTTCTTCATAATAATCGGCGACTTTGCTTAACATATCATCAAGCGCACCCGATTCTTCACCAATGGCCACCATTTGCACGACCATGTTAGGAAACAGGCCCGATTGTTGCAAACTGATTTGTAACTGTTGCCCCGCTGCAATGTCGTCACGAATACGCAAAATGGCTTTGCTGTAGATTCGGTTACCTGCTGCGCCGGCAACCGAGTCCATGGCTTCAACTAATGGCACGCCGGCAGCGAACATGGTGGATAAGGTTCTGGCAAAGCGGGCAATCGCCGATTTGTTGGTCAGTTCACTGATGACCGGCGCTTTAAGAATAAAACCATCAAACCAGAGATTAAAGGCTTCGGAGTTTTTCTTCAGTGATTTGATGCCATAAAAAGTAGCGCCAATGGCAGCAAAAATAAGGTACCAGTTGGCTATGAAACCATCAGATAAACCAACAACAAACTGGGTAAAGACCGGTAACTCTGCGCCAAAGCCTTTAAACATATCAGCGAATACGGGCACTACAAACATTAAAAGTATGGCGGTAACCGCGAAGGCGACGACCAGAACGGATACGGGATAGACCAACGCTTTTTTGATTTTAGCTTTAAGGGACTCGGATTTTTCTTTATAAGTGGCAATTTTTTCCAGCAAAGTTTCCAGAGCACCGGCCTGCTCACCGGCATCGACCAGGTTACAAAATAAGTCATCAAACTGATCAGGGTGTTTTTTTAATGCCTGGTGGAAAGTGCCACCGGCCTCAACATCCGATTTTATCTGCAGGATCAGTGAGCGCATGCTCGGGTTGTCATGGCCTTCGCCAACAATGCCAAATGCCTGTACTAATGGCACACCGGCTTTGAGCATGGTTGCCAGCTGGCGACTGAAGACAGCAATATCACCGGGGGTAATTTTTTTAGCGCCACCGCCAAATAATGGCTGGGGTTTCTTTTTGACTTTCTTTGGGATAATGCCTTGTTTGCGTAAACTGGCTTTAATCAGGTCGGCACTCAGCGCCGATTCTTCACCCTTGATTTTACGGCCTTGTTTATTGATGCCTTCCCATGCAAACTGGACTTTTTTCGCCGCCTTTATTTTCTTTTTCGCCATGTCTTAATCCTTGGTCACGCGGTTCAATTCTTTCAAGCCCATCACACCGGCTTTAACTTTTTTAAGGCCGGAGCGCCGCAGATCATCGATGCCTTCTTTTTCAGCCTGCGCGGCCAGATCCATGGCGTTGCCGTTCTGCATGATAATGCGGCCCATTTCTTCCGAGATCGGCATCACCTGGTAAATACCAACACGGCCTTTATTGCCGTCGTCACATTGCTCGCAGCCCACTGCTTTATAAATAGTCAGGCCTGCGGCTATATCGTCTTCGGTAAAACCTTCTTCTAACAGGGCTTCTTTGGGTAGTTCATCCACTACCTTGCACTCCGGGCATAATTTGCGCCCCAGACGCTGCGCGATAATCAGGTTAACTGCCGAGGCAATATTAAACGGCGGCACGCCCATATTGATCAGCCGAGCCAGGGTTTGTGGCGCATCATTGGTATGCAGTGTCGACATCACCATGTGCCCGGTTTGGGCGGCTTTAATCGCAATTTCTGCGGTTTCAAGGTCACGGATCTCACCGACCATTACAATATCAGGGTCCTGACGCAAAAAGGCTCGCAGTGCAGTGGAAAAGGTCAGCCCCACCTTGGTATTAACATTGACCTGGTTAATACCCTCAAGGTTAATCTCAACCGGGTCTTCAGCGGTTGAAATATTGGTATCTTCAGTATTGAGAATATTCAGGCCGGTATAAAGTGAAACGGTTTTACCGCTGCCGGTAGGGCCGGTGACTAAAATCATGCCGTAAGGGTTGGCCAGTGCATCCAGATAAAGCTGTTTCTGGTCTTCTTCATAACCCAGTGCATCAATGCCCAGCTGAGCGCTGGATGCATCCAGAATACGCAGTACAATTTTTTCACCGAACAGGGTAGGGCAGGTATTGACACGAAAATCAATCGAACGGCTTTTGGAGATGTTCATCTTGATACGGCCATCTTGCGGAATGCGTCGTTCTGAGGTGTCCATCTTTGACATGACTTTAATACGAGCGGTGATACGCGGCGCCATGTTTAAAGGCGGCGAGGCCACTTCCCTTAAAATGCCGTCAATACGAAAACGCACGCGGTAACGTTTTTCATAAGGCTCAAAATGTAAATCAGAAGCTTTTTTATTAATCGCATCAAGAAACACCTTGTTCACAAAACGCACAACCGGTGTATCATCAATATCACTGGTATCGGCTTCTTCTTTCGAGTGCTCGTCTTCATCGGAGAACTCGACATCATCCAGATCCTCGTCCATCAGGTCTTCCATGCCTGTGTCACGGGTGTCGAGCATTTTATCGATTAACGCGTCCAGTTTATCAATCTCACAGAGTATGGCTTCGGTATTGGTGCCGCTCTGGAACTTGATTTCTTCGAGTGCAATCTGGTTAGCCGGGTCGGCAATGCCGATATAGAGGCGATTGCCGCGTTTAAATAACGGCAGTGCATGGTGTTTCTGGATCAGTTTTTGATCAACGATATCAAGCGGCAGGCTTTCCTGCTCAATCACCGACAGGTCAATTAACGGAATGCCAAATTCCTGAGAGGCCGCGACGGCGATTTTTTGAGCGGACAGTGCGTTATTGGCCACTAACTGTTTGATAAAGGAGTGTTTTTCTTTTTCAGCCTGCTGCTGCACGCTGATGGCGGTTTCTTCCGAGATGAGGCCATCAAGAATCAGTTTGCGCGCAAGACCGGTTAATTTGGGTGCTGTAGCCATTGTTTTTATTTTTTCCGTTTAGCTACGCAAGAGTATAGTTGATTTTTTTGTTAAAAAAACGGCCTAAGTTATACAAATTTATAATTATTTTTATTTTAAATGTATAGTATCGGAAGTTAGTGTATATCTGGTTGTTTATTTAGTTACTGAGTATGAATTTATTTGTGCATAAAAAAAGAGGCTCAAATCGAGCCCCTTTATTATTTAGTTAGTAGTCGACTAGCTAGTGATTAATTATCAGCTAAGTCGAATCCAACAGAGGTACCGCTAACTCGCCATAATACTCGACCACCAGGGCCTTCTACAAGTTCTGGAGTCAGGATATAAGTCAGTGTAGCTGAATCATTAGGGCCGTAACGACCGCCACCGGTTGAAGTTGCAGTGATAACACCGTTAGCAGCAGTTGTAATACTTGTTAAATCATTTGTACCATCATTATCAAAGTCGATTAGACCTGCATCAGCAGGAATTCTTCCTAAGCGACCATTCCATGCAGTAAGAGCTGTTCCACCAATACATGCAGCAGCTGGTATATTTGGTGTGGCACCTGTACCGCCTTCTTCTTGTGCACATAATTCAACACCAACTTTATAATCACCAGCAGCTAATGAAGTAACTTCTTTATAAGTGGTCTTACTAATAAAGTCTTGGTACTGAGGAATCGCGATGGACGCCAGAATACCGATGATCGCAACCACGATCATCAGTTCGATCAGGGTAAAACCTGATTGTACTTTTTTTGCAATGTGCATGTTGTTTCTCCGGGAGATAGTTATGTTTGTTTTGAAACCTTTGAGGTTGCGAAATAGGTAGCAGGCTTTGTGCCAACTAGAAAATGTTTTATTAATTTATCTAAATTCAAGGGTTTATGAGACTTATGATAAAAAGCAGAGAAACGGTATTAGCTGATTGAATTGCAAAATTGTCACAATCTGACAATTATGTCAGCATCTGACTGTTAGAATATAAGGAAGTTTTAATTTGGATGTCGTAGGTTGTAAGTCGTAAGTCAAAAGTCAAAGGACTTACGACTTACGACTCAAGACTGTGTCTTTCTCATTCGATCTGCATTTTTTCCATGCGGTATCTTAACTGGCGCAAGGTAATGCCGAGAATTTTTGCCGCCGCCGTCTTGTTCCAGCGAGCGTCTTCCAGCGCTTTGGTGATGGCCTGTTTTTCCAGCTGTTGCAGTGAGGGGCTGTTAGTGTTGTCAGCACTGAGTGTTGCGGGCGCTGTTATGGTTTTATCCGGCTGTGGCAGGTTCAGGTCTTGACGCAGGATGCTGTTATTTTCGGCCAGTGCGATGGCGCGTTCAAGAATGTTCTCAAGTTCACGTATATTGCCGGGGTATGAATAGGAGAGTAACGCGTCTAACGCATCTGCGGTAAGGCGAGGTTCAGGGATGCCTAATTTGGCACTGAGTTTTTTGATTAAGGCCTTTGCTAGTAACGGTATATCACTGATTCGGTCTTGCAGGCTGGGGATTTCCAGCTCAATGACGTTGATGCGATAAAATAAGTCCTGCCTGAACTGGGCTTTTTCCACCATCTCGGCCAGATTTTTATGGCTGGCACTGAGAATGCGCACGTCGACGGCCGATTCCTGCTGCGCGCCGATCGCGCGTACGGCTTTTTCCTGTATCGCCCGCAACAATTTGACTTGCATGTGCAGCGGCAGTTCCGCGACTTCATCGAGAAACAAGGTGCCACCATTGGCAACCTGGAAAAGCCCTTGTTTGTCGCTGCTGGCGCCGCTGAAGCTGCCTTTCATATGGCCAAAAAACTCACTTTCCATCAGTTCGGCCGGGATCGCGCCACAGTTGACGGCTACAAAATGGGCTTCTTTGCGTGGCCCTTCTTCATGAATCATGCGCGCGGCCAGTTCTTTGCCGCTGCCGGACTCACCATGGATAAAAACCGGTGCCTGACTGCGGGATAATTTGCTGATTTTTAGAATCAGGTTTTTTATCGCTGGTGACTCACCTAACATTTTTTGGGGCTGACTTGCAGTGTCTGATGCGTTAAGCGGCGAGCCGGTTTTCGACGATGGCAACTTGATCGCTGAATTAACCAGATTTCTCAGGATATTGATATCCAGCGGTTTGGAGACAAAATCAAAGGCACCGGCTTTTAACGCGCTGACCGCCGATTCCATATTGCCATGGGCGGTAATCACCGCGATCGGTAAATCGGGCCGGGTTTTCTGGCTGTATTCTACCAGCTGAATGCCGTTGCCATCCGGCAGTTTCATATCGGTCAGGCATAAATCAAAATGCTGGCTGTCGATGAGCTGGACCGCATCAGCATAATTTAGTGCAGAGCTGGATGCCAGGCCCATGCGGCCGAGCGTGATTTCTAATAACTCACAGATATCCGGTTCATCGTCAACAATCAGCACATGTTTAGTATTCATATTAATCGCTGGTTTCCGGATTGATGACTGTCTT
>Ga0224506_10000734_pt1 | contig 25952 bp, 24 predicted proteins | sample SF_Jan12_sed_USG_2_FD_169108 | JGI IMG/M metagenome (GOLD analysis project Ga0224506, IMG submission 169108) | Sediment microbial communities from San Francisco Bay, California, United States - SF_Jan12_sed_USGS_8_1 | ecosystem: Environmental > Aquatic > Marine > Sediment | place: USA... | reverse complement strand
GAAGAATTTAACAAATTTTGTCAATCACTACCTGCTACCTCATATGTGGTTCAGTGGGGAGATTCTCATGTTTGGAAAGTTGGAGGAAAAGTTTTTGCTATCGGAGGTTGGGCGCAATCTGAAAAATCTGCGTTCACTTTTAAAGCATCAGAACAAAACTTTCTTTTTTTGAATGAATGTCCTGGATATCGACCAGCGCCCTATTTGGCTTCCCGTGGAATGAGTTGGATACAACAATATGATGCAGATCCCAATGAGGACGAGGATCTTATATACTATATTCGAGAGTCCCATCGAATTGTATCCTTAGGCTTAACCAAGAAAAAACAAAAAGAACTCGGTCTCAATCAAGCGACCAAATGAGCAAACGTTTGCAGGATTGCATGCGTTATGAGCAATACAATCAAATCGGATACATTTATATGATGGTTTTTGTGAATTAATAAACTGGAAAATGAAACAATCAATTCCACTGCTTTATAAAAAAGGAGAATGGCATGATTCATTTAGTCTGTGGGCCTATCGGTGCTGGAAAAACTGCTTTTGCACAACAACTAGCTGAACAACAAAATGCCATACGGTTTTCTGAAGACGAATGGTTGGCCAGACTTTTTGTAGCCGATGCGCCGGAGGGATTACTTGACGAACCGATAGACATTGTTATGGCTTGGGCATCTGAACGATACGGGCGTTGTAGGTGGCAAATTTGGAAAGTCTGCGAACAACTACTAAAAACAAATGTTTCTGTTGTATTGGATGGTGCATCAGCCAATATCGAGCAACGGAATATTATTCGAACAAAAGCTCAAGATGCAGGCGTTTCTTTTAAACTTTATTATGTACACGCCGCGAGAGAAACACGATGGTCACGCGTTGTTGAACGAAATATCACAAAAGGTCAAACCTACTCATTGGATGTCACCCCCGACATGTTTGAAATGACCGAAAAGTATTTTCAAGCCCCCGTGGGTAAAGAATTAGCGGAATCCATTGTAATTGACACAAGCGACTCACAACCAATAAAAAAAACCGAAGCAAGCACTTGAGTTATTATTGAACGGTTCGTATAGGTTTTAAAAATTCAGCTTTTTAATCGACAACTAAAACCAAGATCGGTTAAGGCGAAACCCGGCAACAAACGATGTGTTTATTTTGCTAAGTCCAGTCAATCGAGATCGATTTAAACCGGCTTCCAAGCGTGCGTTGGATTTGCGGCCATTCAATTCAACTCCGACTAAGAGTGCTAAACTTTTACTTGAGGCATCGGCCAAATAATCAGTTGAGCTCGTTGCTTGAGCCTTGGTGTTGATATCATAATGTCGATAGACAAGTGTATTGTACGCAAGCAGCTTTGGCGAATAGCGATGGCCGATGATAGAGGCAATCTCGGCAATGTTTGATTCTAAGGAAATTTCACCCGTGTTGGGTGGTACTGAAAACTTATCACTGAAATTACGTGTTACGCCTTTTAATAAGATTGCCCATTTCACGCCTTTGTTTTTTTGCAAGGCTGGCTCACCGAAGATTTGATATTTCAATCCATATAGATGAAAACTACGACTGAGAAAATTCATGCGTAAATCGGATTTGAAATCCAAACGTGAAAGCAAACCCATATCCAAATGCAATGTTGATTTGTATATTGAGTTAATGCTGCGGGTTTTATCAATGCTGGTATTGAATTCGGACACCTGCACCTCCCCTACTTTAATCTGAACACCATTGCTAAGCGAATAGGCGGTATTGAGTTTCAAGAATGCACCGCTGGTTTCTGGCCCTTCAAATAAGGCAGTAGGAACATCATAAGCAATGCCTTTGGTAATCGAACAAGCAGAAAGCATAATCGCGATGACGATTAGAGATAATTTAGGCAATGAAAAAAGTCTCATGTTGCTCCTTTGCTATCAAACAACCATCGTATATTTTTCCAGCATAGTCCATCATGGCTTCAGTTGTTAGTTTGCTCTTCTAAATTAAACATTGTTGCGGACTAAAGACCCTATCCTGGCGTCGGATTTTGCCCGGATCGAAAAAAATGAATCTTTGAAGTCAGAATTAGATCGTAATTTGTTGGTATAGCCTGACAAACCTCATCCTAATAAACAAAACTGGCGTAGTTATTTCATAATAAGCTTTGATTGATGGCGCAAGCCATTGAGAAAAACAGTAGTGCCAGAACAAGGCTGCTTTTTGCTCTAGTATTCATTATATTTTGTGCTTAGAAATAACATTTTGCGATGAAAATTCGAAAAAACCTGTTATTCTATTGTTAAATCATTCATATACAAGGAAGTTACAGTGTCTTCACCGAATTACCGACCACATTCGATCGAATCATCCGCTGAAATCGATATTCACAGCGTCGCCAAACACGTGGTTTATGAGCAATATATTTCTCATTATTTACAAACCAGTTATGCCAATCCAAATATCCCTCAGGCGAATATTGCTTTTATTAATGCCGCGTCGAGCAAACAGTCGCTATCCCCCTCGCAGGACGAGCGGCGATATGATGACAGCGCCGTACGTATGATACGTTCTGCCGAGTCCGCCAGTGATTTAATTAATTTTAAACGCCAGCAAAATAATATACGCAAACGATTCACACTTAATGCCCAATATTATTTTTTGCAAACAAATCGAGACGACAATCAGCTTTTAAAAAAAGTTTTACTGGATCAAGATTTGATCGAAAACCGGCAGCGGCAAATTATTCAAGTTGAGGGAGCGTTTAATGAAAAAGTTGATAAAATCGTCGCTGAAGTCTTGGCACATAATAAAGCGGGACGAGCCATTTTTATTTTAGATCAATGCGATTGGTCTTATGTGCCCTTTGAAAAAATACGTTATATTTTTAGCAAACTGCCAAAAGCCGAAGTGATTATGACGTTTGCTACGGATTGGTTATTACATCATATCTCCAAACAAGACCATTTTCTCCAAGCCTATGCACGTTCAGGTTTGCAACAAGTATTACCGGTGCAACAACTTATCGAAATTAAACAAGAAAGCAAATACTGGCGCGGAATTATTCAATATTATCTACATAAAAATATTTTAAATTTATGCGGTGCTGCTTATTTCACTCCGTTTTTCATTAAAACCAGTTCGGCAAATCAAAGTTTTTGGTTATTGCATTTATCCATGCACGAAAAAGCCCGCGATGTAATGACCAGCTTGCACTGGGAAAAACACAATCAGTTCGCTCACGCTTTGGGGCGTGGCATTAATATGTTTGGATATGATCCACTTGATCAAACACAAAATGCAGATGTTCAACGAATTGTTTCACAACCGGAATATAAGTTTGATGATTATGACAAAGAATTATCGATTCAAACTATTTTAGGTGAACTGCCTTTAATTCTTGATAAATATAAAAAGGGTATACGTTTTGAAGAACTTTATCGCATCGTTGCCAACCATACACCTGCCACGATGAGCATGATTAAAGATGTTTTGGGTCGTTTGATTGCGCATAAAGAAATCACTGTGACCACAGCAAAGAATCGAGAACGCCGCAAGGCTTCATCAATTCAAAAAGATGATGTGATACGCATGTCGTTTCAATTAACTTTGTTTTTACCAACACCCAGTATGAGTAAACTTGCACTGATATAAATACTCGTTTTTGCATGCTGTACGGTGCCATCATGGCTACTTATTCTATTAAATACTTGTTATGACATGTTTTGATTTAAACATTGATGGAGATTAAAAAATGTTTGGTTCAGTTGTTTTAGAAATTTCGATTGCGCTAATCTTTTTCTATATACTCACCAGTTTACTAGCATCGACACTTTTAGAAACAATCGCTGGCCTATTCAGTTTGCGTGCAAAAAATTTAGAAAGCGCATTGGTGCGTCTGCTAAACAAACCTAAAACCGATGCGTCCTCAGCACCACCCAATCAAACAGCCGAACAAGACATTATCAAAGAAACATTGGCGCACCCGCTGATTCAGAGCATTACTAAACCCGATGGTTGGTTAAAGAAAAATCGTAAACCCTCTTATATCCCAAAAGATTTATTCGTAACTGCACTGCTTGATGTGTTGCCTAAAGAAGATGGCGGCAAAGAATTATCAAGTATTCGCGACAAAGTAAATTTAATTGAGAATAACAAAATTAGGAAATTACTCGGCTCACTAGTTGATGATGCCGGAGATAATGTGGTGGCCGTGCGTGCTCGCTTGGAAAACTGGTATGACCAAGTCATGGATCGGGCCTCGGGTTGGTATAAACGCCAAGCACAAATTATTATTCTTATTATCACCAGCGTATTGGTGATCTCTTATAATTTGGACTCCATTATGTTGGCGAAGTATTTGTGGAAAGATAAAACCGCTCGCCAAGTGGTAGTTGCCATGGCGGAAAACACACAGCTCGATAGCAATAACAGCCAAGCACTTCTGCTTCAAGAAAGTAATCTTCTGCTCAAACAAATTGATTTGCCAATTTGTTTTTTATGGATGCTGAATGATAATTATGCCTGTGCATCAACAACAGAATCGAATGAAAAACAATTCACAACTAAATTCACCGTGGTGAACTGGTCGCTCAAAGTGCTGGGTTTATTAATTACTATTTTCGCTGTATCACTGGGGGCGCCCTTCTGGTTTGATCTACTCAACAAACTCGTCAACTTACGTTCCTCAGGCGCCCGTCCACCGCCGGTGAATCCGCAATAAGCAATCGCCAATCACTTAATGCCCGGAAATACATGAGCATAGTTTTGGCCGATAGTCTGCCTGGGGCATGATTAACTTCATGTCGAAATTAATGAAAAACTGCTAATTTTCGACACAAAAACATTGCTTGAGCAATAATTATGCTATAATATTTCATGAGTAACGTTTTTGCTGGCCTAGGAGAGTGACTTATGGCGCAAACCCACCCACAAACCAGCCCGGAAGCAGTATTAACCAAAGCCGTATTAGCAGCGGCTGATTATATGGCAGTAAAGCAAACAACCCTCGCGAAAATACTGGGGTTAAGCACCGCATCCGTGTCACGCATGCGTGAAGGTCGTTATGAGCTTAAAACTCATGGCAAGGAATGGGAACTCGCGGGTTTGTTTGTTCGCTTATTCCGTGGATTGGATGCCATTATGGCGGGCGATGAACAATCGCTGCAAAGCTGGATGCGAAACTATAACCAAGCGTTAGGTGAAACTCCCATTAAATTGATTCCTACAATTACAGGCTTAACCAAAACCTTGGATTATGTGGACGCCTACCGCGCTCGCGTCTGAGGCCCGACCCGGTGGAGGCGTAGTCTGGCGAGTGGTTGAAGACCAAGTCTCCGCGTCGACGCGTAAACTCGTCGATACCCTCGATGAACAAGATATGCTGGAATCTATTTTAGAGGCCAACAAACCACCCGTTCCCCAATCTGCGACAAAACTTCATTATCTTTTGCAAACGCCTTTTCGTTATGATGCCCCCTATCCCGTTGGTTCACGCTTTCGTCGTGCCGGTAGTACCGAAGGTGTGTTTTATGCGTCAGAACAAATTCGTACCGCACTCGCTGAGCTTGCCCATTATCGAATGCGCTTTTTTAATGATTCACCAGACACACCACTACCAAGAAATCAGCAACGACTAACCGTCTTTTCTATCGCCTATCAAACACAATCACAAATTGATTTAACACAAAAACCGTTTGCCCAACACCAAGAACAATGGATGCAATCGAATGATTATTCTACAACTCAAGCATTGGCCGATCATGCACGTACAGCCAAACTCGATGCTATTCGTTATCAATCCATACGCGATGTGGAATCATCGTTTAATGTTGCTTTGTTAACACCTTCAGTGTTTCGATCAAACTCACCACTGGAACAACAAACTTGGTTTTTATATTTATCACGACTGGAAGCCAATTTTGAAAACACACCTAGCCGTAAACGTTATACGTTTTTACCACAAGAATTGTCGCTAGAAGATTTCATTAGCTAATGGTTAAAAAAAGGCTAGCAAGCTCGCTAGCCTCAATCGTTTATTAATATGACAATCCAGGGCTTTGGTGAAGATAACGATTATCGAATAACTGTTTTAATAAAAAATCGGCAACATCGGCCCGTGAAATTTTCAAAACCGTGGATTGATCGATTGGATCAAAGCCATGGCGATAGTCGCCCGTTCGTTCACCATCAGTAAATGCGCCGGGGCGTACAATAACCCAATCAAGATTACTTGCTTTCACATGCGCTTCTTGTAATTCATGATCATGATAAGCGGGACGTAGCAGCAAACCAAACATAATATATTTCCAGAAAAAGTTAAGATTTTTTCGGCTGTCACCCACACCTAAACTGGATTGACATATTAATCGTGTAACACCATTGGATTTCATTGCATGAATAATATGTTGTGTGCCTCTTGATCTTACTTCGCCTTTACGTCCAGCGCCTAAAACACAGATAACAGCATCTTGGTTTTTTATGGCTTTTTCTACATCCTCCTGATTAAGCACATCACCTTGAATGATGTTGAGTTGGATATGATTCAAATTGAGTTTGTTTGGCGATCTTGTAAATGCCGTCACAGTGTGACCCGCTTCCAGGGATTGCTTTACAAGGTGCTGACCAATACTTCCAGTTGAACCAAAGATAATAATGTTCATTTTGTTTCACTCCTTTTACAAATACTCCACATGCTTGACAGCCTGTCAATTGACCTAATGGGAAGACTAGGCTATGCTTTACATCATGTCAAGCAAAAAAGAATCGGATACCCGAAGCAACATATTGCAAGCTAGCTGGCGCCTAATGGAGCAATATCCTGGGCGTAACATCAGCATGGGGGATATTGCCAAAGCCGTAGGGATTTCTCGTCAAGCCGTTTATTTGCATTTTGCCTCACGTACTGAATTGCTTATTGCAACGACTCACTATGTTGATGATATAAAAGGTCTTAACCAGCAACTAGAAACACTACAAACCGCAAAAAATTCGATTGAGCTGTTAGAGATGTGTATCACTATATGGGGTAAGCATATTCCAGAAATTTATGGTGTTGCCAAGTCGTTGATGATGACCAAAGCCACGGATGAAGCCGCCCAAGCAGCTTGGGACGATAGCATGGGTTGTTTACGCGAAGTATGTGAAAATATTATTCATTCGCTTGCGCAAGAAAAATACCTCGCCCCCGAGTGGAAACAAAAAGAAGCTGTGGAATTTTTATGGACGATGATTTCTATCGACACCTGGGAGCAATTAACTCAAGAATGTCATTGGTCAAGCAATCAGTTTATCAAAAAAATAAGCTATGTTTTGAAATCGACTCTGTTACGTAAATGATTGTTGAACGTTCAAATGCAATAAGCTGCAACAACAACACTTCGAAATACTACATTAAATGATTACTCAAGCAATTTTATACCAATTCATTTGCTTAAAAACTGTAATTTATTTTAACGCGAAGCGTCGAACAATAGTGCGTTTTCATTTAATCATAAGAATTACCTAATATTTATGAGATAATGTCGCGCTCTTTTCACTTTTAACCATTTTCTCGGGAGGATATATGCATAATTCTTGGGTGCCTTACTGGGTTTTATTAATCGTATTGTTGGCCTGCAATGTTGCATGGGCCAATGACGACCATAAAAATAAACTTGCTGTAAATAAAGTTAAGGGATCACTTTCTGTAATGGTGTTAGGCTCCGGAGGCCCTGTCGCAACGGCTGCTGGACGTGCCAGCGCGGCGTATTTAATTTTTGTTGATGGCCAACCAAAGATCTTGATGGATGCGGGTGGCGGCGCATACACACGCTTGGCAGAGAGTGGTACCAACATTAAAGATTTAGATATTGTGCTATTAACGCATTTACATATTGATCATACAGGTGACTTGTCATCGATTATGAAAACTGCGTATTTTCATTCTCGTGGTTACAACTTGGCAAATAATGCCTTTCCACCCGGTCGAACAGCACCGTTTCGAATTTTTGGACCTGCGGCCAATGGCGCAAAATTTCCACCTGTGCTAAACGCCAATCCTGATACCACCCAATACCCTGCTTCATCAGAATATGTTCACCACCACTACGATTTGAATTCAGGGATGGAACGTTACTTAAATATATTCAGTCGGGCGATTAGCGGCGGCATATTTAAGTATGAAACCACAGATGTTTCACCCAACTGGCAAGCTTATAATCCAGAAGTTATCGTGAATGAAAATGGTTTAAAAATAACGGCTGTTGGTGTAAACCACGGGCCGGTACCTGCCTTAGCATTTCGCATCGACTATAAAGGCCATAGCATTGTTTACTCAGGTGACACCAGCACTAAAGGCAATAATATGATTGCTTTATCCGAAGGAGCGGATTTATTAATCTACGATACTGCGATTATGGATGATTTACCCAATGGCGCAAACGATGCTGTATTTTTTGCACTTCATACAACCCCAAGCCGTATGGGAGAAGTTGCCGCGCAAGCCGGTGTAAAAACATTGGTTTTGTCGCATATTACCCCTATTACAGAGTCGCGCTTGAAACAAGTCAAACAATTAATAACCGCAAAGTCATTTCGTGGTTCAGTTAAAGTTGCCAAGGATTTAAAAGTTTATAATCTTACGGATGATTAGAAAGCACTATCAAAAAAGCCAAAGCTTTCCGCTTTGGCTTTTTTGTTTAGTTTATTGATGCCTAATGATGCGGCGCTAGTCATTTTGTAGATACAATTTAGCTTGATGATTATCCAGTTTTCTTTGAGTCAATAGCCGTTACTTTTGGAAAACTGATCTCGGCAAGCTCAATGCGATTACGTCCGTGGGCTTTGGCTTCGTATAATGCTTTATCAGCGGCATCAATTAAATCTTTATCACTAATTTTTTGATTAGCATCTATATTTAGCGTAGCGATACCTATGCTCACCGTGACATGTTGAGCAGTATCCGATTGTTGATGCTCAATTTTCAGCTCACTAATTTTATTTTGTAATTTCTTGGCCATATTTTCTGCATATTCGCTTTCCGTATTGGGAAGAATAACTGCAAACTCTTCACCGCCATATCGTGCTGGTAATTCACCTGCACGTTGAAAACACGTTTTCATTTGTTTGCTAATCAGTCGCAAACATTGGTCACCTTTCTGATGACCATAAAAATCGTTATACGCCTTGAAGTGATCAACATCGAGCATAATTAATGACAAACGTGAGTTTTGACGGATAGCACGGCGTACTTCTGAACGAAGTGTTTCATGAAAATAACCTTTATTGGCAAGACTGGTGAGAGGGTCTGTTTTAGATAATTGTTTCAAACTTAAGTTTGAGGTGAATAGCTCTTTATTAATTTTGGTCATAGCCTCACGTAATTTATGCTGTTCCGAAATGTCACGAACGACACCAATAAATTCAATCTTGTCGTTGATAAACATCCGAGTGACTGATAATTCAATTGGCAAAGCATTACCTGTTTTTGTCACTGCACTGAGTTCACGAATATGTCCAACAATTCGTCCTTTGCCAGTTTCTAAATATTGACTGATATATCCATCATGATTCATGCGATGTTGGTCAGGCATTAGCAAACTGATATTTTTTCCAAACAGCTCTTCTTGACTATAACCAAAAAGCTGCTCCACTGCAGGATTAGCGCTGGTAATAGTGCCGCTTGAATCAATAGTAAAAATAGCGTCGATCGTTGAATTAAACAATACTCGCAATTTTTCTTCTTTTTCTTTTAAAGTGCTTTCGTCGTTGGTCATTTTGTCTAATACTAGATTAATGGTTTTTGCAAGTTCAGTAATTTCATTTTTACTATAGACAGGCAAGCGAGTTTCTCTTGCACCTAAATTAAATTGATGCAAGCGGTGAATAATACCCATCAATGGTTTAACTAAGTAAAAGCGCAATAGACCGAAAATGATCGCGACGGTAAAAAACATGCCAATAGCAAAATAGTAAGTTTGATGTAGAATAGAATCCTGTAATTGCTGATAATGATACTGTAGGTTAACTCGGTAGAAAATAAAGCCACATTGGTTTGATCGTAAGGTAGAACTCGCCTGTTGCGGACAAATACTCGCGTATCCATCAATAAATTTACCACGCCTTTGAACATTGGCGCTTCTTTTGTTTAATCGATTCAGGCTGAATTGATCGAAGTCTATATTAGTATTTCGCCAATGCAGGTTGATGTCTGCATAGTGGTTGGAAGCTATGACTTTTCCTCGCGTATCCGTAAGGATAATTGCGCCCAGATCTGGCTCAGAAGAGACACCTGAAATTAGCTGATGAACAATCACATCCAAATCACGCTCCATTAGATGTTCCAGCACACCTTGTAAATAGTGCAATTTGTCACTAACTTTGGTTGTTACTGATATTGCGCTTTGCTCTTGAGTCAAGTGACGCGCTGACAAATAAGAAAATGTGATCACTACTAACAATATTGCAATAGTAATGACGGGAATGAGGAAGCGAATTTGTCGCACTTGGGTTAACATTTCTAAACAACCTATCTAAGAAACTGATCAGTGATCAGATTACTGGTTTCTAATGTTGAATTGACTAACCCATTTTCTTGCAGCACGCGTTCGAGTAATTTCATTGTGGCTTTTAAACTAGGAGGATTCCCGGAAAGTAGTTTTTGATTAATACTTAAACTCCCGAGCTCTAGTCCTGCAAAACTTGAAATAACTTCATGGGGAGACACTTTTAGACGTTTTGCCATGATTCCGGCAGCGGTTTGTTTGTTTTGCTCAAAATAGTCCAAGGCTTTAAACCAAGAATCAACTAGATGTCGCAAGTGCTGTTGGTGGTATTGATATGTGTCTTCATGTACGACCAAGACATCAACAATTTCGCCGTACATTTCACGGCTAGAGAAAATTTCTTTTGCACCTTGTTTCAATAAACGAGTACGAACTGGTTCGAAATTGACAACCACATCAACTTCGTTCCGCAAGAAGGCCCTTTCGTGGGCATTAACATCTAAATGTTTTATTTTTACATCTTGAATCTTAAGACCGTTCAGCTCAAGTGATCTGGAGAGTACATAGGCGCCTAGGGCACCACTCTCCACAGCAACAGTTTTGCCTTTGATATCTTTGAGGGTTTTAATATTGTTTCTTGCGAGAATCGAGTCTGCCCCATTCGAAACATCATGAATTAAAATTATTTTCAAGGGATAATTATCATGCACCAAACCCAATGCTTCATCGAGAGTTAATGATGCTGCTTCAATGGCACGATTGCGAAAGGCTCTAATGACCTCACTTGCAGAAGCATATTCTATTAACTTTACTTGCTCGGATTTAAGCTGCTTAAGTTCTCGTGCCAAATACAACGGCTCGTAGCCTGGCCAAACATTGGTGCCCACTCTCAGTGGTTGATCAATGTTTTTATTGCAGGAACTAAGGCTAAGAATTAGAACAAAAAGGAAAAGCGTCCGCTGTAGAAACCTAGACATTTTGTACTCCAAAATAATGTTTTTAGTTAGGCATTACAGGTAATAGTGTCGTCCCACAGGGGTAGAAAAACAGCTGAACAAACGATGAAAGGTAAAATATTGTTTACAAACCTGTAAACAATTGTAGATATGTCAAACTCATCAAATAAATATTGTTTTATGGGATCAGTAGATTTATGCGAAATGAAAATAATTCCGCGCTTTGTTACAAAGCACGGACCAATCGTTTTAGGTTGTAAAAATTTAAGACGCGCTTATGCTATTACTCATGCTATTTAGAAAACCGCACTTGTCATCACTGATATTAGGATCACATTTCTCTACAAAATCGACGAGCGTATCTCGCATGGTTGTATACTCTTTGATTTTGTTCTCAAGTTCACTGATTTTAGTGCTAGCAATTTTTTTGATTTGACCGCATTCTGATTGGCCTAGATCCAACATTTGATTGATTTCTTTAAGTGTAAAACCAAGTTTTTGTGCACGCTTAATAAAACGAATACGTGTAATAGTGTTCTGCGGGTAAATGCGAAAACCTTTTTCAGGTTTCTCTGGTTCAGTTATTAGACCGCGGCGTTGATAATAGCGGATAGTTTCAAGATTAACTCCAGCGAGTTGTGCGACTGTTCCAATCGTTAACTTCATGTATAGCTCCTCACAAACGACTTTCCATATGCCTAGTTCACACGCAATCTAATACACACTAACGAAAAGTTTGAACAAGTTCGTTGCGTTTATAATTTTTATTTAATCATTATTCTAATTCAGTCTAGCTTAACAAGCTCTTAAGAGATTTTGTAACGGTGTCCTTGAGAATCCAAGGTTTCTATGCGAGATCTGTGCATTTAAGTTGTGACTTAAAATGATGAACAATGGATCGGACTATTCATTCAAAAGTACGGACTCTGAAATTACCTAAGGGAGTTTTCCTGAAAATGAAAATCGGTGAGAAGAAAATAAAACCAAATCAAACGGCACTTTAAATTTGTGTTCAAACCTATCACCAAACAATCACAAAAATATCCCATAGCAGTTATTTAAATATTTTAGTCTGCAATTGATACTCTGTATTCCGCAAAAAACTAAGCTATTGTTCTTAGAAAGTTTTATATTTTACAGAATAATCTCGCTGACAAAAAACAATCGAAAATGCTTTTTTAGCTAACATATTAAATTGACAGGATTTAGTTAGGATTAAACCTATGATAGTATTGCGCCCGATTTTTCAGAAAGACTTATTCCCACATGATTGAGAGGTTATTATGTTTGGGCTTATTCGTCGTATTCCCGAATTAAGCGTTTTAATTGCATTAACCATTGCTGCTTACGCGGTTATGGGCATGTTTTCTACTGTAGAGACTACAGAAGCTCTGTCACCTTCGGGTGCTTGGGGTATTATTGTCGCGTCATTCCTGTTGAGCACACTTATCGCCGTTATAGCGGTGCTTGGCGGGGTTGGAGGTGGAGTGATTTTCACGCCCGTCATGCTAGGCTTTACCTCGGTTGACACCTTGCTGGTTCGTTCAACAGGTCTTGTTGTAGCAATGTTTAGTGGCTTGGTTTCCGCCGGACCGTTTATGCGCAAAGGACTAGCTGATATTCGATTGGTCTTCTATTGCGCTATTCCCATTATTGTTGGCGCTATTTTTGGTGCTCAGGCAGCCATTGGTCTAGCAGACAGCATGGGTGAACAAGGTGACGCGATCGTGCGTTTATTATTGGGTTGCGTTTTAGTTTTTATTGCAGCCATGTTTATTTGGGCGGATCAAACACCGAATACCCAAAAGCTAAAGTGACAGATCGTTTTGCCGAGAAATTGGGCTTAAGTGCTTCCTACTGGGAAGAATCACTTAACAAACCTGTCCACTATCGTGTGGTTCGTGCGATTCCCGGAGCGATTTTATTTTTATTGGTTGGATTCACTGGCGGCTTCTTTGGTTTAGGCGGAGGCTGGGCCGTAGTACCCGTGTTAAATTTGGTTATGGCGGTTCCGCTAAAAGTTGCAGCCGCATCCAGTGGTGTTTTGTTAGCTATTGGTAATGCAGCAGCTATCTGGCCTTATATCGTCAAAGGTGCACTGATCGCAATTTTCGCCGCGCCTTGGATGATTGGCCAAGTCATTGGTGGCATTCTTGGTGCTCACATACTTGCGAAAGTAAAAGCAGCGTTTGTGCGAAATATTCTAATTGTATTATTAATTCTTACCAGCTTAAAACTGATTGCCCGTGGCATCGAAGGTTGGTTTGGAATTGATATTCCATTGTTATAGAGGATGAGCCTATGAGTCAACACACACCATCATCTGAAGAACGACCGCATATTCCTGTTGCCGGTGTTGTCTACGGTGATACGATTTATTGGATTACGATTGCCGCTACGGTTATTGTTATCATTGGGTCAGTAATTTCCTTCGTTACCAACAACACCTATATCGATCCAACTTATATGTTGTCATCAATTTGGGAAGGCAAAACCGTTGATGAAATTTGGGTAGGCGCGGTTGGTGCTGCACCGAATGGTCATTGGTATTTATCGAAATTGGCTACAGGAAATGGCTTAACCGCTTTTGGCATTGCTTTAGGTGTTTTTAGCGTGATACCCGCCATTCTCGCAGCGGGTTACGTATTGTTTAGAGAGAAACAAGTATTATTTGCCATACTCGCATTAGTTGCAGCATTGATTACCACTTGGGCAATGATTGCCTAAGCCTTGTCTATATCGAAGAAGTTATTTAACTTCTTCGATATACGAACGAGCAATAGGCGTTTGCACATAAAACTTCTTACCATTTTCTTCTGCCCAAAAATAATAATAACCTTTATCCGGCTCACTGGTCACTTTGCTATCAACAATATTCCATGCACGCACATGTTCACCGTCTGCATAAGTGACTTTATAGTTGCCTTCAAGCCAAGTGACGCCAAGTCTTGCAAGTTTGTTTTGTTGCTCTTCACTACAGGCGGATAAGATAATTAGCATTGCCGTAGCAAGACTGACGATGATTGTTTTTTTTGTAACTGACATAAAGTGTCCTTTGAGGTTAGAAGTTCATGTTAACATAAGCACTCTTTGCATATTTTTCAAGGCAGCGAGGACATATAGCCTTTTTCATATTATCAAATTGCTGTAAATTATCACAAGCATACATCACACAACTAGGATCACTGCAATGCTCGTATCCCCTGGTGTGCGCCAATTCATGTATGGCTAGTTTATTAATTCGCTCGCGCATTAAGTCATGGTTGCCATCTTCGAGCAATCGAATAATAGAAATTAAAGCAGCTCGTCCGGGCAAATCGGCTACACCTTTAACAAATTCCAGCACATAGCGATAAATATCTTGATTCATTACTCCAATGACTTTTCCGCCCGGGAATTGTTTAACAAAGTGTAGTATGGTGTCAGCAAGAAATTGTTTACGTTTTGTATTGTATGCTTGTTTGGGAACGTTCTGAAAATCGACACACTCAATCTGACAATCAAAAACTAACAAATCGTCGGCCAAGTTGTCGATATACGTTGGATTAACACCAGCGAAAGGCACGATGACTATATTCATGGCAGTCCTTCGAACAATTGCTATTGTTTATAGCATAGGAAAGATTGCGGAAAAATAAAGCCTATTGAATCCTAGTGATTGACTAATGTTTCAATGTTGGAGCGTATGGGACCGATGACATCCTCAAGCTTTTGCCGCAATACACTGCCCATGGCATCCGTATGCGAAAGCACTGGAATTAAAAGTGCATCTTCAACCTTATTTAATTCATTCAGCGCTGCGAGCATAGCTTCAAAACGAGAAACAAACTCTGGCTGGTTTTTTTGTTCTGAAAATTTTTCTATCAAATAAATGAGGTTGGCTTCGTCCAGGATTTCTTTGAGATGAAAATACTTGTCCATGATCGCAATTATTTCTACGATCTCTTCCTGGCTGGTGTACTTTTCTAAACTACGTTTTAGCACTGCTAAGAACTGTTGGCCTTGGGCTTGGCAAATTCGTTGTAATTGTGCCAAATAAGCATTCATTGTTTCATTGTTGCTAGAATCAATTGCCTCGACGTAATTCAACAAAAAATGATCACTTTGGGTATCGGGCAAAGGCTGTTCAAATTGATTGAGAAATCCAATGCAAAATATTGCCTTGCGCTGCCCTCTACGCCATAGGTTTTGTAAATCGTTTTCTTCAAGCAGGCCAGGTTTCACAATTAATTTTAGTGAATCAATAATAACTTGAGGTTCACTTTCGAAGGGTAAGAACTCAAATAGAAATTTAGCAAGTTCACGACCTAATGCACTGGCGCGGATAGTTGCATTGTTCAACATCATTTGCGCCACTTCGACCGATTGCAAACTCCACCAAACCAACTCGGCAACCTCGATACTTAATGCGGGCGAATTTGCCACAGCGATGACAGCTTCGGGTTCACCTAATAACAAAAGTGAACCAAGATTAGTGGATTTACTTTGCTCCATACGCGTCCAGCGCTTGATGAACACAGGATATCCCCCGGGAGAACCGGTGACATGCGCAGACAAAAGTTCACGCACCAAACGCAAATATTTATGATCAGGACAGGTGGGATTTAATGGGAATTTGGATTCGCCTTTTTCCATACAAGCATGGACTTGCATATTTGATTCATCAATGCGGATTGCTTTGACATTTTGACGCAATAATACATTAAGTTTTAAACGATCTTGGTTTGATATACTCATATTAATTCAACTGAATCCGTTGTCCCCAAGGCACGCGTGCTTTCCCTTTGACCAGCCATGCAACTGGATAATACGGTGTTTGTTTTGGAAAACTACCTTGTGCATCTGTGAAATAAACTAAAAGATCCGGCGCCATATCTTGCTGTGCTATCCAATCAAACACGGGCTCAAAAGCGGTACCACCGCCACCGTAAATGTTTGGTGGTAGACTTAAGTATTCCCAGGGTTCGAACACCCAAGGTACATCTTGGGCCAATTCGCTATCACAGGCTAACAATGTAACTCGTGCCTTGATTTGTGCTTTAATCGTATTGATCTCCGATAAAAACTCATTGAGTTCTTTTTCTTTTATTGAGTTACTGGTATCTATGGCTACAGTTAAATTGATTTGATGGCTGCGTAAGCTGGGGAAAATAGCCGGATCACCACGACGGGTGGATGGTCGCACATAACTATAATCATCACGCGCACTCGCACTCATAAACTGTGACAATAATTGTCGCCACGGCAAACGTGAATCCAAATAATGATCAACTAAACGTGCTAAACCACCACTGAGCTTTCCTGCTTGCCGTGCAGTTTGTGCTGCACCTGCCAAATATTGCTGCCATTGTTGCGCTAAATCATTACGCGCTTGTTGTTGTAACGGTGGCGGCTGTTTGGCTAAATCTTGTTTATCTTGATTGCACGAGCCACTATCCTGTTGTTGCGGATTCTCATTTTGTCCTTGCTCTTGTGGTTGATCATAAATATGTTGATCAATAGTTTCATCGTCACTTTGGTCATCGATGAAAGGATAGATCTCCTCAGCACTCATGCCACGATAGGACTCTTCATATAAGATACCACGTGGCGCTTCTAATCCTTCATCTTTTAAAATAGGATTAATCGCATAATCACAAGCCACATCCCAACGATTCTTTTTGCGACCTTCTTTGCGAACAAAATGTGACAACGCGCAGTGCAAGGCTTCATGAGCCAACATAAATTGGGTTTGTGATATACTAAGGTCGCGAATGAAGTTTTTATTGTAAAAAAAAGTTTTCGCATCAGTCGCCGTACTGTGACACCATTCGGCATCAGCTTCGGCCATTTTAAAACGCAACACCAAGGTTCCTAAAAAAGGATGACTTAAAATCAATTGTGTGCGAGCGGCACTAAGTTTTTTTTCCGCGTCAAGATCAGCCAAGGCAAACTCGCTTATTGAAATTCAGTATAGAGCATGACTTCGGCCACGGCATCGGCCCATTGATCAAACTCTGGTATTTCGAAAATAATATCACCGACCGCAGATTGTAAATCTGAAACCAACATTACACCCATTTCCTTTTGTGGAAAGTTGAGTGCATAATTCAGTACCCGACCGATCACCGTCTTCGCTTGATCGGTTTTACTCGCTTTAATTGCACGACCGACCAGTGCTGTCGCCACGGCATATTGCAAATCAACTTTTTCCGGTACTGAGGTTTCTTCACCGGCAATGATTGCGTCGATATCGGGTAAATCTTGTAGATTATCAATAAATGCATTTATTTCGATACCCGCTGCGGGACCAACACAGGCTTGCAAGGCTCCGTTGAGTAGCGATGGTGAGTCTGAAAATTTTTGTAACGCCCGGTGAGCAAATTCCCAGGAGCGTGGTGTTGGGAATGCTATCGGGTTTTGCGCAGGATCAAATTCAAATAAATGTTCAGGACGAAAGCGTAAAAATGCAATCACACGCTCATCGATTTCATTTTCATAAGCCCATAAGGCCCAATCGTCTAAATGAGTTTCAACTTCGAAATGGGAAAAACGATTGGCTAAGGGTGCGGGCATAGCATAACTGACGCCGCGATCGCCTTGACGGTTACCGGCGGCAAATATGGCCCAACCTGGAGGAACACGATAATCACCAAGTCTGCGATCAAGAATGAGCTGATAGGCGGCCGCGGAAATACTCGGTGGCGCTGATGTGATTTCATCAAGAAATAAAATTCCGTGCTCACCATGAATGTCCTCATGCGGCAACATGGTCGGTACGGCCCACTCAACGCGTTTATGGTCACGAAAGGGAATGCCGCGCAAATCACTTGGTTCGAGCTGAGACAAACGGATATCGATCATGGACGCCGTGTGACGTTGCGCTACCTGTGCCACCAATTGAGATTTGCCAACACCAGGTGGTCCCCATAACATCACCGGTGTGTGATGGCCATGAACTGCACTTTGAAACTCTTTTTCTAAAATGCTTTGTATATCCCTAGGTCGCATAAGGTTTCCCGCTTCTCTATAAAAACAAAAGCTTAGATCTTATATAGTGAGGCTTCAAGTGGCCATATCCCTATAGGGGTGCTCAGGTTTTTACACATTCTCTGCCGCATAGGTTAGACTTAGCACTTTCACGTATATATTTGGAAAACTTATGCAGCAAGCTTTCAAATTTGGCAGTTATTTAGTCGCATCGAATTCGGTTACGGATAAAAATAATAAAATGGTTTGTGAGTCTGGCGAAATTGCCTTGGTATTTTCCAATTGTAAAAATCCCCCGCCAACCATTTACGATTTGTTATTTGAAAGTGGCGCCACCACTTTTGATCTAGATGCAACAATCGTGGAAAATAATTTCAGCCTCGCCTATTATGATCCACATGTGGTGATTGACGGTTGTTCGACAAATGATGGTTGGGCCAAAGCTAAGGCCAATATTGCTTCGGACGAATAATACAGATATTACTAATTTTCAAGAGTTAACAAATTCTCTATAAGAAAAATAAATTAATTGTTTGTTACCAACTAACAGCGCATAAAATAATGATTACCCAAGCGTTGTTTTTTCAAACGATACATCCAGATCATACGCACGCCTTTGGCGACATAACACGTTGCTCCGTTTGTAGGATCGACTAGATCACCTTTAAATGCAGCAGACGCAATTCGAAAGGCTTGTGTTTTTGCTTTTTGATTAAGCATCTCATCCGGCACCTTATCAAACACCCATTCAAATTGTTTTTTGTCCTGAATGACCTTACAAGCAGTATTGGGCCATCGTCTGTCTTTAACTCGATTCATCACTACTTGCGCCACCGCAATCTGCCCTGCTCTGGATTCTCCGCGGCTTTCAAAATAAATATTTTTTGCCAAACACTCGATGGACTGTTGCGGTGATTCATAATCAATATTAATGGTTTTAAAGGATAAATCCTGCAAACCAGAAACCGTAAATCCACTGGCGAGCACAATTAAAAATCCAGCCAAAATTAAACGACGAATAATAAACAAGGAATTACTACGGCGCGCACGGCGCCAGTTCATTCGAAAGAAAAAGCGTTCAAGACGGGATTGGTAACGGTAGAGTCTTCTCATAACACAACATCGTGCAATAGTCTGTTCTTTAGTCTAAATTAAATGCCGATTTTTTCAACTAAGGTTTTTTTATGGAACTAAATAGATGGGCGTATCTCTTTGTTTTTACGAGATATTATTAACTACTTCTTAATGAAAAATATATTAATATCATATTTTTCAGGATTGGTTGTAAATCTTGGGTTTGGTATCTATGTTTGATTGCACCAAACCCAAGAAGATTGCTTAAAACATATAACCTAAGCCAACATTCGCTAACCATAGCGTTTTCATTTGCGGGCCATTCAAGTCTTGGTAAACCGGTGCAGAGAAACTTAAATCGACACTGGTCATTTTAGAGTTTTCATAACGAAGTCCGAAACCCAAGTCGAAGCGACGTCCGCCATAGTTTCTTGCATCCATGGCCGGTGACATCTCACGATTAGCTTCATTTTCAGCATCAAAGCCAAGCGTCGTTTCAACATTTCGTGCTTGCGCAGTCACTTTCGCGCTAATGTTATTTGTGAAATTCATTTTCAGCCAGGCATTGCTTTGCAAAATATTACCTAAACGATAATCGTGTTTGTTGCGGTTAAGTCGGGCTGTATATTCATACGACAAACTCCATTGCAAAAACTGTATGGGTGATTCAATAGTAATGCCTTGTTTGAATTCGTAAGAACCGGAACCAAGTTGCATACCGTATGGATATTTCTCTTGAGTGACGATGCCGGCTAAATGAGTCATGGGTCCTCTCACGTCGGTACTACCGGTTGGGAAACTCATACCGACCATAAAGGAAATATTTTTCGGTCCTGCGAATGTAGCGGTTACCACGCTATCAGCCAGACCTTTTGAGTACATTTGTGATGCGGTTTCATCTCTGGAATACATTTCCATGGAGTTGCTCATATAGTGCAACATGCCCATGAGCATATATTCACGTGTATGATACATCAGCATCAGCATATGCATATCCATGCTCATATTTCGCGGAACCATCATGTATTTGTATTGTTGAGTTAAATCAACAGCATCAACCAATGGAACAAATATGGTTTGATCCAATAAACCTTGCATGTACATATGCGTATAACGATAGTCAAACATTAACATACCACTACTACGCACCGCTGCTTGTTTTGAAATATTAACGTCAGCTTTGCCTGCTTTTAAGGTTCCATCGGGCAATAAATAAAATCCTGCGGGAGCAACGGCTTTACTCGGATTATTCGCCATAATCGTGCCGTCGGGCATACGGTGAAATCCGATGGGTAGATCGGGTAACGCTTCTTCTGCCTGGGCCACTTTAAGTTCTTTTAACACACCGTTTTCATCCAAAACAAATCCGGGTGGTGCAACTGCCTTGGCAGGATTGTTCGCCATAATATCGCCATTATCCATGCGATGAAAACCAATAGGAATATCCGGTAAGTCATCTTCCATGTCCGCTGGCAATACCTCTGAGACAAGAATTTCTTTAACTTCGATTTTTTTTAGTCTAGCGTCTTTACTAATGTAATAACCATCCGGCGGAATGGCTTGCAATATATCCTGAACCACAACGTCACCATTGCTCAGGCGTTTGAATCCTGGTGGTACCGGCGTATTTTCTTGTGCTACAAGATTGGTGGTTAACACCAAGGTTAAGATTAATATGCTTGTACTCTGACTAATTGAAATACGAGGTTTACTACAATCAACCAACCCCATCATAACTCTCCCATTCATTATAAAATTTTTTATCGACTCAAAATCACATAACACCCCAACGACTGACCGACAGTCGCTGGGGTCAAGCGCTTACTGAGATAACTGCTCGACATACCACACGCGATGATGCGACATAGAACCGCTCATGATGTGTTGATCCCAGGAAATGCCAACATCATTTAATGCATTAACATCAATGCTCACATCCAGGGTATAGCTGCCGGTACTTAGATCATTATTCACAAGCAGGGTCGGTGTTGTTGACCACAGACCATCAGGAGTCGCTTGATTCACATACACTTTATTGGTGTTGTCAGCAAGATTAATGCTTGTCCACACTGCATAAGCATTACCCATGCTGTCTAGGACAAATTCGAGATGATTTTCTAATTCATCATTCATGGTGCTAACCGCTGTTGCTGAATTCCAATGCCACATGTCCATGCCATCATTGTTCAGCATATGATGAGCAAGCGCCGTCATATTATGCACTTGCTGACTACCATTATTCATGGTGATTTCTTCGCGCCAGGCAATCATATAACGCTCACTACCACCACTAATGATTTGCGTTGGATTATGGTTAATTAACTGCACACCATCACCATTGGTTTTGCCATTAATATTACTTTGCTTAGTCCAACTTCCATCGGCTTTAATCACATAGGCATCGATCATATCCGACAAGAGATCAGTAACAATCACTAGGGAATAATTTCCATTGCTGACCGATGTTGCATTGGCTGTTTGCAAGCCACTTGGACCATTCAGCACATTCGACCAGCCTTGCATCGGTGTGTAAGTCGCAAGTTTTAAATCGAAACCACCAACATTTGCATCTTGATTGGCTTCTAACCAGGACACATAAACATTTCCATCCGCATCCACATGACGGGGTAATAACGCGGCCTCGGCAGGAACAGTGATAGTTTCAATCGCCTGCCATCCATTCGCTACCATATAGTGTTTAGCGTGAATATTGACTGAGCAACAGGGGTTGGCCAACTCATGCCAGGCAATCGTCACCATGCCGTTGCTATTCGTGGTTAGCTGTAAATTGAAACTGGTAATGTTACTTGGTACATCTTCTGGCATAAGCATTTTGCTCCAACCAGCACTAGGCAAGTAACGCGCTAGATATAAACGCTGCGAATCACGTATCAAGGCATATAAGTTACCAGTGGCCTCAATCGGATTTATTTCTTCGATAATCGCAGACGCAGACAAGTCACTCATTAAACCAGAACCGAGCAATGTGTTTGCCCACATATCAATGGATTCACTACGCAAGATTTGATTGGTCATGGTCGTTGTTGTCGTACCATTTCCACTATTAATACTGGTCGTCGACATACGAATAAAACGATTACCCAAATCGTCTAACGCTACTTGCGGCCCATAGAAACGTAGATTTGTAGCACTATGCATCATTTCAGCAGCGATTACAGGTGCTGTCCAATCGTTGGTTACAACAGGATCATCATTATTGTTGTTGGGATCATTCGGGTCCTGATTTGGGTCCGGATTATTATTGTCTCCAACGACTGCATCACTAATTGATGTGGCACGTTTGCTTAGATAAGTCGTTAAATCATCAGTGCTGCCATCGGTTGTGCGTACTGCCCAAAAGGTTTGTGCTTTGTTATCGCTGTCTATCACGGTTTCAAGCGCAATGATGGCCCCTGTGGTATTGGCAACACTCGTGATTAACTCTTTCTGTGACCAAGCGGTATTACTATTGATCTTGTGACTAGAAATAATATGACTCGCATTGGCATCATTTTCCACCCAACTTGCACTCGCTTCCCCATTAGCATTAAGTGCTACTGTTAATGCCATTGCATCTGCATTGCTTGCACCATGGGCGATATGTGAAATCGTGCTCCAACCGGAGGATGCACTGTATTGGCGAGTCATTAACATTTGCATTAAACCGCTATTATTGTTTGCTGTCATAGCAGAATCAGTTTCCATCCAAGCCACCAAAACATCACCCGCAGAGTTGCTGTCGAAAGCGGGCGCAGCAATTATACTGCTCGTGCTTGTTGGTGCATCGAGTTGTATAGGTAGACTCCAACTACTGGTATTCGAAGTGAATTGCAACGCATGAATGCTATGAGTAATACCATCTTGTTGATGCAACACCACTTGCAAATCACCCGATCCACTGACTCCAGCCGCAATGCCGGAAACCAATTTATTCAGCATAATTGTATCGGTATCAATTGTGCTGACTGCACCCCAGGTGTCGGTGCCACCATTATAAGTGGCGGTCTGCAAGCTAAATGTTCCGCTGAGTTCTTCTAACCATACCGCACGAATATTATCTTGTCCGTCGATTACACTAATCAGAAAATGATTCGGTAAATTGATTGCAGTGGTCATATTCATGCGATGCAATTCAACCGGGTTTGCACTCCAGCTGTCGGCTGCTGTGCGCTTGAAAACACTTAAACCAAAACCACCCGTCATATGAGTTTGATGTAATAAATAAACTTCACCGGCAGAATCCACCAGCACCTGTGGCGTGTGACCACTGGTTAATGTGGCGCTATTCATGAAATGTCCCATAGACTGCATGAATTCGCTGGACATCGTATTGCTGGCATTATTCCACACAACAATAGCGTTACCTGTATCTGGATTCACGACAAAATCCGAGTCAGTCGCTGCCGAGCTATAGCCGACGGGTTTATAAAGAATGCTATCTGCATTACTCCAAACCGTGTTGCCGACGACGTCTGTAACACCTTGCATAATATTAATATCATGTTGAGTGAACTCAAAACTCACTGGATCAGGTTGTGATTCCACTAACCAATGCGCAAAAATATTTCCGCTATTGGTTAATTGAAGTTTGGCACCACTAATCACGGCTTGATCGGCAGTCGCAATTTGAGTGTTATGCATTTGAGTGCTACTAGCCCATAGATTGGCAACCACACCTGCTGGCGCGTCGACATTATTATTGTTGTTATTAGGATCGTTGTTTGGATCATTTGGGTTCGTTGTATTATTAAAACTTGGACTATTAGTCGACGCTACCACATTGGTCATGCTCGCAAGACGCGTAACCAAATGATTGCTCAAATTTATTGAACTGCCGCTGCTCGATGTTTGAGTCCATACAATCCATGCGGCACCATCAGCCGTAAACACACTTTGTGGTGGCGTAATCATAGTACCGGCCGCTAGTGCACTGACTTTTTCTTTCATAGTCCAGGCTGTGTTGGCTTTTCTCGAACTCGCCATAACATCAACTGAACTGTTACTAGTTTCGACCCAAGTAATCATCATGTTGGACAAAGCATCAATCGTAGTACCCATTTTTGACGGAGATTGTGCCATAGCAACCATATGTGCATCACTCCAGCCTTCGCTGGCCGAATAAATCAGTGCAGTTACATGATTCATATTATTCTGAGTCTCTACCCAAGCAGCGATTAAATTACCTGAAGCATTGCTAGCAAAACTTGGCGCGGTGCTTATTAATCGAGTCGAATCTTGAGTGTCGCGTTGCAATGGCGTATTCCAAGCCGTGCCATCAAAATCAGCAGTGATAATCGCTTTTTCGCTGCCACTATCCTGGTACAAAATTAAATGAATCTCGGCGTTTCCGCTTACAGCCGTCATTTCTAATGATTGAATCGCCGCGAAGTTAATGCCACTTGGATTGGCACTATTTGCAATCATCGTGATGGAACCCCAAGCATCGGTGCCTGTATCATAGCTTGCTGACATTAAACGATAATCTTGACCAATGTTTTCAATCCAGACGGCAAACAAATTATCTTCGCCGTTGCTGATGACTTTAAGAAAATTATTTGGCATATTAATCGCGCTGGCCGCATCCATGCCCATACGATGCAATTGAACAGCTGTACTCCAGGTATTGGCCTGGGTGCGACGACTAACATTAAGACCAAAACCATTCATCATTGCCGATTTCAATATGAGAAAAGCATTGCCTGCAGAATCAACTACAACTTGCGCCGCATCACCATTATTTAGTGTCGCAGAACCCATAAAATGATTCATTGCGTTCATGAATTCGCTAGTATTGATACTGTCGCCGCTTTGCCATAGGGCATAGCCATCACCGCTAGAATAATTAGTTGTGAATGAAGTATTCGTTGCATCACCACTAATACCGACAGGCGTATACATTGTACTATTCGGGTCACTCCAACTATAACCTTGGGTTTGGTCATATGCTGCACGCATGATCGATAAGGATTCACCCGTATTTGAAGTATTCGTCCAACTGTAGAACACATTTCCGTTGTTAACGATTTGAAAATTAGTAGACGTAATACTTGAATTTGTATCACTCGCAAGTTGTGCGCTGGCTAATGTGCTATCGCTACCCCAATAGCCATTTACAAGTGAATTCTGATTATCAATAACAGGATTCACACCAGCGCTCTGTTCGAAAACCGGAATATTGTTTGATGCAACTACATCAGTCATAAGCGCTAGTCGTCGCACCAAATGGGTACTAAACGCTGTTGAAGTGCCACTATTTGCCGTTTGAGCCCAGGCAACCCATGCCATGCCGTTGGCGGTGAATACACTAGTGGGTTGGCTAATCATGGCATTCGCAGCCAGTGAAAAAACTTTTTCTTTCATTGACCACGCGCCGTTTGTTTTGCGAGAGCTTGACATGATATTGAGTGCGCTATTGGTAGTTTCAACCCAAGTCAATATCATATTCGATTGGGCATCAATACTTGCGCCGAGTTTTGAAGGGGTTTGTGTCATCGCCACCATA
>Ga0224506_10000733_pt1 | contig 25962 bp, 19 predicted proteins | sample SF_Jan12_sed_USG_2_FD_169108 | JGI IMG/M metagenome (GOLD analysis project Ga0224506, IMG submission 169108) | Sediment microbial communities from San Francisco Bay, California, United States - SF_Jan12_sed_USGS_8_1 | ecosystem: Environmental > Aquatic > Marine > Sediment | place: USA... | reverse complement strand
TTCCACCTCTGGTGTAACATTTGATGCTTCTTCCCGAACGCTATACAACAGACTGGTTGAGTTTAAACCGAATTCAAATGAAATAGCGCCATCACTTGCTGAATCCTGGTCTATTTCGCCAGATGGTAAAGAGTATACCTTCCATCTAAGAGAAAATGTCAGTTTTCACCAAACAGAACATTTCAGACCTACACGTTACTTTAATGCCGATGATGTTATTTTCAGTTTTTCAAAACAAAGTGATAACTCACATCCTTTTCATAACACTTCTCAGCTTTCATACCGATATTACGAATCAATGGGGTTGCAAAACCTGATTGAATCCATTGAGAAATCAGGTCAACACACTGTCATATTCAAACTCAGCCGTCCTGAAAGTCCTTTTCTTGCCACTTTGACAATGGATTTCACATCAATTCTTTCTGCCGAATATGCTGATTCACTTTTAATTCAAAACAAACGAGAAAATATTGACAGTCTGCCGGTAGGAACAGGCCCTTACCAACTCACAAGATATCAGCCTGATGCATTTATTCGTTACAAAGCCCATGCCAACTACTGGAATGGAGAGCAGCAACTAAAAAATCTTGTTTTTGCCATAACACCTGATCCATCGCTCAGATTTGCCAGAGTCATTGCTGGTGAATGTGATTTAATGACCAACCCGCTACCGATACATTTGATGACAACAAAAAAATACCCTCAAATCAAAGTTACTACTCAACCAGGTTTAAATACAGCATTTTTATCTCTGAATACTCAAAAGCCCCCATTTGATAACCCTCAAGTCAGAAAAGCAATTGAGTTAGCGATAAACAAGCCATCTATTATCAAAGTGGTATATCAAAACAACGCATCATTAGCCAATAGTATTATTCCTCCAACTTCCTGGGCTCATGTTAATAGCCTTTCTGCTTCACAGTTTGATCCACAAAAATCCAGACAACTGCTCGAAGGAGCTGGTTACGCATCCGGATTTGAACTTGACCTATGGATAATGTCTGCTCAAAGAGCCTACAATCCCAATGCCATAAAAATGGCTGAGCTCATACAACAAAATCTTAAGGCTGTAGGGATATCAGTCAACATACATTCTTTTGAATACGCAACATTCCTGAATAAAATAAGAAATGGAGAACATCAGGCAGCACTCGCTGGCTGGATTGGTGACAATGGCGATCCTGATAACTTTTTTACCCCTCTGATAAGTTGTTCAGCTACCAAAAGTGGAACCAATTCAACCTTTTGGTGTGATAATGAAATTGATCAACATATTCAGCAAGCTAAACTGGAGAAGCGGCAAGCTACTCGCTATAAAATATATGAGAAACTCCAGCAAAAATTACGGCAAGAATCCCCATTGGTTCCTATTGCTCACGCCACACGTTTTGTCGTTTTATCTCACAAGGTACAAAACTTTAATATGTTATCAACTGGTGGCGTTTCCTTTGAGGGGGTTTATCTAGAACAGGGTAGCAATGATGATTAAAATAATTTTAAATCAGTTTGCCAATTTGCTACTGAGTCTGTTTGGTTTAAGTTTACTCTCTTTTCTTTTATCCTTGCTTTTTCCAACTGACACAATCTATTCCTATCAACAAACTAATCTATTTGAAAAATACTGGTTTTATCTTAATCAGATTATTTCCCTCGAATGGGGCACTTCTCTTATTCACGGGCGAAATGTGTTTAATGATTTTATTTTAAATTTACCAGCGACGATTGAATTAATATTTTTTGCCTTTGCCTTTGCAGCAATTATTGGCATTCCTTTGGGGGTATGGTCGGCACAACATAAGTTTAGTTATAAAGATAAAACGGTCTTATTTGGTAGTTTAATGGGTTATTCATTACCTATTTACTGGTGGGCATCAATTCTGGTACTTTTTTTCTCAGTTTCACTCGGATTGACTCCTGTTGCTGGACGTATTGGTTTTGAATATGAAATACAACCTGTAACCGGTTTTATTCTAATCGATAGCCTGATCTCCGATACACCATACAAAATTGATGCTTTTTACAATGCACTTAAACATCTGTTTCTTCCTGCCGTAGTGTTGGGTACCGTGCCCATGGCAATTTTTGTAAGAATTACCCGCTCTGCTATGATTGACGTTTTGTCCAGCGACTTCATAAGAGCCGCAAAATCAAGAGGATTAGCACATCATAAGGTCTTGTGGCACCATGCTCTGAGAAATGTAATGCTGCCTGTGTTAACTGCAATGAGTATCCAGATAAGTGTTTTACTAACCGGAATACTAATTACTGAAATAATTTTTTCATGGCCAGGAATCGGAAAATGGCTTCTTGAAGCTGTTCACCGAAGAGACTATGCAACCATTCACGGTGGTATTCTCGCAATGTCATCTCTGGTAATCATAACCAATATGGTTATTCAGGTTGTTTCACACTACTTCAATCCAGAACTCAGGTTTAAACGATGAAGCACTCTGAAATCTATTATCAGGCCGATTACATACCAGGTATGTTTGAAAACTGGTGGAAACGGTTTATTCAGAACAAACTATCCTTTGTTGCCTTGATGGGATTAGGCCTGTTTTTGCTTATCGCAATACTTGCTCCACTGATTGCACCACATGATCCTCTTGTTCAATATGACGAAGTATTTTTACCACCTTTTTGGGATACTGATGGCAATGCCAGATTTTTATTAGGAACTGACGCATTGGGCAGAGATGTTTTATCTCGGCTAATTTACGGCATCCGTCTAACCCTTGAATTGTCTGTTACAGTAGTTGTCATCGCATCAACTATTGGCGTTTTGCTGGGTGTTGCAACAACTTCAGCGCACAAATGGGTAGAAACCCTGATATTAAGATTAATGGATTTATTTTTAGCGCTACCATCTTTATTGGTAGCCATTGCTATAGTATCTGTTTTGGGAAGCGGCGTTACCAATGTAATTTATGCTGTTACCATCATTTTAATTCCACATTTTGTATTAATAACCCGCAGTGCAATACGAATTGAAATGGAAAAAGATTATGTCACTGCAATGATACTTGATGGCTCAAATAAATTTCGACTATTTTATTCAACAATTTTGCCCAACATTGTTTCTGCTCTTATCATTCAGTTAGCCGTAGCCCTATCGACAGCAGTTCTTGAGATAACAGCGTTAGGCTTTTTGGGATTAGGGGCAAGTCCGCCATCACCTGAACTGGGAACAATTTTATCAGAATCTCATATCTACATTATCAGCGCTCCCTGGACAGTTACTTTACCTGGTCTGGCTATTTTCTTTATTGTCTTTTCAATTAATCTTGTAAGTGATGGATTGATGGATACTCGGTCAAAGGAGCAATAGAATGAATCTGCTCAGAATAGAAAATCTTTCCATTAGCAGCCGAAATAATCAGGGAGAAAAGCTCTCTATAATTGATAATCTTTCTATCCAGATGAATTCAGGTGAAATCCTTGGCTTAGTGGGAGAATCCGGTTCTGGTAAGAGTATTCTGGCACTTGCCATTATGGGTCTTGTTTCTCAACATATTGAGGTGAAAGCTGATTATTTCAGTCTCGATGGCCAAGACTTGATGAAATTAAGCCATTCACAACGTAGTAAATATATTTCATCCAAAGCCTCAATGATTTTTCAAGAACCCAGAACCAATTTGAATCCCTGTTATAGTATAGAAAGACATTTGGATGAAGTGATTAACATTCATCAAAATCTTTCTCACCATAAAAGAAAAGAGCTATCTCTTGAGTTACTGTTATCTGTAGGCGTTAATGACCCTGAAATTATTCTTAAACGCTATCCTCATCAGTTATCTAATGGTATGTGTCAACGTGTCGCTATAGCTGTCGCTTTAGCTTGCAAACCTAAACTGTTAATTGCAGATGAACCAACCACCGATCTGGATGTAACCATTCAATCTCAAATACTGGACCTTTTGATTAAGCTAAATATGACTGAACAATTGGGACTGATATTAATAACACATGATTTCGCCTTGTTATCTGAATCAACTGATAAAATCGGTGTTATTTACTCAGGTAAACTGATGGAACACGCTGAATCTAAAAGTATATTAAAGAAACCTAGGCATCCCTATACGCAAGCATTAATTGGTAGTATTCCTCAACTTGGCAAAAGGCATCAATCAGGGAGTCGACTTGTCACACTGGATGGACATATTCCATCAAACGAACAACTACCTGTGGGTTGTCGATTAGGTCCTCGTTGCCCCGTTGCTACAAGACAATGTGTCAAACCGCCTGAACTGCATCTTATAGCTGATCACGGCTATGTAAGATGTCATAGGGCTGATGAATCAGCTGACATAACAAAAGGAATATAAAAAAGTGAATATCCTTAAAGTTAATCACCTGAGTAAACACTATACGGTCAATCGTGGCTTGTTACGTCGCTCTTTAGTAGTCCGAGCTGTAAATGACATCACATTTAGTCTACAAGCTGGAAAAACGCTTGCAGTGGTTGGAGAAACAGGTTCTGGCAAATCTACACTTGCCCGCCAAATTATTGGTCTTGAAAATATGACCAAAGGAGATATCGTTCTTAATGAGGTAAAGTTAAATTTTACCAATAATGATCATAGAAAGATGCGATTAAACAAAATCAGAATGATCTTTCAAAATCCTTTCGATGCACTTAATCCAAAGCTGAGAATCGGTAAAAGCCTTGAAGACACACTGATTATTAATACAACTCTGGATGCAAAACATCGTAAGGAAAAGATAATACAAACTCTTGAGACAGTTGGCTTAAGATCAGAACATCGAAAATATTATCCACATATGTTCACCAGTGGGCAAAGACAGCGTATCGCCATCGCCAGAGCTATAATTCTGGAACCCCAAATCATAATTGCAGATGAACCCTTATCTGCTCTGGATGTGTCTATTCAGGCTCAAATTTTAAATTTACTTCAGGAACTTCAGGAAAAGATGGGGATATCTTATATTTTTATTTCACACGACCTGAATGTTATAGAACATATTGCTGACCATGTGCTTGTTATGTACCGAGGTCAAATGGTTGAATATGGTAGCGTATCTCAGGTTTTTGATGATCCGAAACATCCGTACACACAAACGCTTTTTGCAAGTACACCAATGTATCAAAAGCGCTTTTCCAGTATCAAGCCCTCTCTGGGAAAAAAGAACACTGTCTATCGTGAAGATTGCTGTAATTTTTCTGCAAGGTGCTATAAAAAAGATGATAGTTGCAATATGACTTGCCCATCAATCACTACCGAAAAAGACGGGCATCAGTATCGTTGCATTAAATCAGACTGATTGATACTTTTGTCATCAGGATAATAATTTTATTCCTGTAAAGCAAGATTCCTTCTAATCTCTGCCTGCTTCCTTAAATGATTACGATAAGCAGAGTAGAGTGCATTGGAAAAATAATTCGACATAAAAGCTTTACCCTGCTGTCTTGACGAAGCATCAACTTCATCCCAATTCCCTTTTTCTACTGAAGTCAGGCTCAAAAGCGTGAAAGATTGAAATTCTTCTACAAGATCATAAACTGCCAATTCAGTTTCCGGAAGTAACATACGGAAAAACATTTGATTTGCAGAGTAGGATAAATTCGCATTATTTAATTGAACCTGGTTCAATTCCACCCACTGTAATTCTTGTTCCTTCATTTCCTCACTAATATCACCAGATGATTTAAGTTTTTCAATCAATTGTTCAGAGAATTGTCGTGCCAAATCTCTTGCTCCAGACTGCTTCAACATTAACTCAACCTGTGACTTAACGTCTTCTAGTGGTTTAGTATGAGAAGGCTGATGAGAATTAATTCTCAATACCACTACCTGCTTCTCGGAAATTTCCAACGGGGCTGAATTCAAGCGCCCATCAATAACCTCAGAGCTAAAGGCGGCTTCTATAATTCTGGGATCGGAAAAGATACCAGCACCTCCACTTTTACCAAAGAGCGGGCTTGTCTTTAATTCAATGCCTGTTGCTTCTGCTGTTTCAACTAATGAATCAGCAATTTCAAATGATTTGTCCTTAAGAACTTCTATCTGACTGAAATAAAGTTCTGATGCTCTTTGCTGTTTTAACTCTGCAACAACATCATTCCTTGCCACATCTAAAGGAACAACTTCTCCTTCAATAATATTGGTCAACTTAAGTATTTGATAGCCATCTTCGATTTTAACAGGTTCAGTTACATCACCAACTTTGCCAAGTTTTTCAACCGCAAATTCAGCAGCCTCTTCAAGACTGCCTTTAGGTAAGACACCTAAATCACCACCTGTTTCTCTGGTTGGAATATCGTCAGATTCTGTTTGAGCAATAGCTGAAAAGTCTTCCCCTTGCTTGATTCGTTGGCTAATTGATTGAGCTTTTTGCAATGCCTCATCATCGCCAGAATCAGAGAGGATTAAAATATGTGAATATTGACGTTCTTCTTCACTTCTATATATGGCTGAATTATTTTGATAAAAAGACATTATTTCGTCTTCAGTTAATTCTATTCGGTTTTCCAAGTCTTCTGCCTTGAGCTCCACATACTCGACTGAAACCATTTCTTCAACTCTGAACTGCTCAATATTTTGCTGATAATATTGTTCAAATTGTGCTTCATCGATCTGAACTTTATCAAGAAATTTATCGACAGATACAATCAAAGCCTTTCCACTTCTCTTTTGATTAACCGTTTGATGCAGGTTTTTCAATTCGTAATCCAAAACAAACTCGGAATTTAATAAACCATCTGACAACTGACCAACGACTTCCTGAGTCTCTATCATTTGTTTAAACTGATTTCTCGAAATACCTGCTTGCTGAATGATTCTGTCAACCAAATATGATGAATATTTTCCGTCTTCCTGATATGAAGGATTGTTTTGAATTACGTCTCTCAAGGCTGCGGTTGATAATCTTAAACCAAAGTTCTCGGTGGAATGTTCAATCAGTTTTCTGGAAATAACTTGCTGAAGGACATTTTCTCTAAAGTTTCTTTCATCCTCATCCGTTTTGACGTTATTTTGGTAATATTCCGCTCTACTTTGCTTAACATTTTCGTAGGCCACCTGAAACTCATTCTGAGAAACACTTTTCCCATTAACGGTCACAACAGCATTTTGGTCACCCAAAAAGAATGCTGCAGTGAAATAACCTGCGAAAATAAATGAAAATACAATGATGAAAATAATTGCCTTCATCCAGGGCTTTTTAGCGCCTTCTCTAATACTATCCAACATTTGTTACTTGCTCTCGGAATTAATCATCTTGGAAAAAATTCTTGACTCAGAATGTTCAATTTACTGATATCAAAATTAATACTGACTAAAAATCAGTCTACAATTTACCTTTTCTATCAATACAGATTTGTTTCTGCATTTGTTCACAATTTATATATTACATGCAAAGAAAACGCGCCAGTAAAGGCGCGTATAATTCTTTGGCGGAGCGGACGGGACTCGAACCCGCGACCCCCGGCGTGACAGGCCGGTATTCTAACCAGCTGAACTACCGCTCCCAAATCAACCCTATTCAATCGAAAATCCATTTATCCCAAACTTCACTGAATAAACAGCAAACAATTTACAGGTTGGTGGGCGCTGCTGGGCTCGAACCAGCGACCCTCGCCTTGTAAGGGCGATGCTCTCCCAACTGAGCTAAGCGCCCTCAAATTACCTCTAGTTTACCGCGTCCTTTAAGCCTTTACCAGCTTTGAAGCCTGGAATTCTAGCCGCAGGAATCTGGATTGCAGCACCGGTCTGTGGATTACGTCCGGTACGAGCTGCTCTGTCTTTTACAGAAAATGTTCCAAAACCAACCAAAGTTACCTGATCGCCTTTACGAAGTGTTTCAGTAATAGTATCAATAACAGCATCCAATGCACGTGCAGCTGAAGCTTTAGAAATATCAGCACCTGATGCGATAGCATCTACTAGTTCAGATTTATTCACTTAATTCCCCTTTAATTTTTATCTGTGAAAGTTTGAAGCCCGAAAAGAATCTATTCGCGCTTCGCCGATAACTTTATACCAATGGTTTAAATTACCTGTCAAGCAACAATTCACTATAAAGTAAGAAAAACTACTGCATTGGTTAAAATTACTGCATATTTCCCCTTTTTTTGTCAAAAAATCAGCTTTTAAAACAAAAATTGAGTCAATTTTTTTCAAGCCACAATTAATGTGGTTTGATGTATTCTTCGTCTTTTTCGTCTTGATTTTTCACTTCCGTCAAAGACTTTTCCTGATTAACCAGAGGCGTTGGCAAGCTAATCAATGCTTTTTCCAACACTTCATCAATCCATTTTACAGGTATTATCTCCAATCCATCGATGACATTATCCGGAATATCTTCCAGATTTTTACGATTTTTAAAGGGGATTAAAACTCTTTTTATTCCGCCTCTGTGAGCTGCAAGTAATTTCTCTTTCAACCCACCTATAGGGAGAACCTCTCCACGGAGCGTTATTTCCCCTGTCATGGCAACATCTTTTCTTACAGCAATACCCGTTAAAGCTGAGACCAGAGCAGTGCATATCGCACTACCTGCGCTTGGACCATCCTTTGGCGTTGCGCCCTCAGGAACATGAACATGAATATCACTGGTTTGATAGAAGTCATGTTTAATTCCAAGAGCTTCTGAACGGCTTCTTACGACTGTCATAGCTGCTTTTACAGATTCTTGCATTACCTTACCCAAATGACCGGTTGACTGGGTTTTACCATTACCATTTATGATTGCAGCTTCAATAGTTAGCAAATCTCCACCTGCCTGAGTCCATGCCAAACCTGTCACCAATCCGACCTGATCTTTTTCGCCAGCCTGACCATAATCAAATTTTTCTACACCGAGTAATTTTGCTAAATTCTTGTTGGTAACTTTAATCTGCTCTTTCTTTTTGTCGAATAAAAGCTGTTTTACTACTTTTCGACAAATTTTGGATATTTCTCTTTCCAAACTTCTAACGCCTGCTTCGCGCGTATATTTTCGGATTATTTCTTTAATAGATAAATCAGCGATCTTTAAATCATCTTGTTCTAAACCGTTTACATTCATCTGTTTAGGTAACAAATATCGTCTTGCAATATTCATTTTCTCATCTTCTGTATAACCAGACAGATTGATCACTTCCATTCTATCTAAAAGAGGATCTGGAATATTCATTGAATTGGCAGTGCAAACGAACATAACTTCAGACAAATCATAATCTACTTCAAGATAGTGATCGCTAAATTTGTTATTTTGCTCCGGATCAAGTACTTCCAGTAGCGCAGAAGCAGGGTCGCCGCGCATATCCATAGCCATTTTATCAATTTCATCTAATAAAAACAGCGGGTTTTTAACCTTGGCTTTACTCAATTTTTGCAGTATTTTTCCAGGCATAGAACCAATATAAGTTCTCCTGTGACCTCTTATTTCGGCCTCGTCACGCACGCCTCCAAGTGACATTCTGACAAACTCTCTGCCTGTGGCCTTGGCAATTGATTCACCCAATGATGTTTTCCCGACACCAGGCGGCCCAACCAGACATAACACTGAACCTTTAAGTTTTTTCACTCTGGTTTGCACAGCCAAATATTCAAGAATGCGCTCTTTTACTTCTTCAAGACCATAATGATCTGCTTCAAGAATATCTTGAGCAAATTTAATATCCTGATTTAGTTTACTTCTTTTTTTCCAGGGTATTCCAATTAACCAATCGAGATAACCACGTATAACAGTAGCTTCAGCAGACATGCTGGACATCATTTTAAGTTTTTTCAGTTCGCTGTGGGCTTTTTCTCTGACATCTTTGGGCATACCAGCATCATCAATATTTTTGCCCAGCTCCTCTATTTCACTAAAATCATCATCACCCAATTCTTTCTGAATTGCCTTGACCTGTTCATTAAGATAATAGTCTCTCTGACTTTTATCCATCTGCTTTTTAACCCGCCCGCGTATTTTTTTCTCTACATTAAGCAGATCAATTTCAGATTCCATCAACGCAATTAGATATTCTATCCGCTCGGAAATCGATGTAATTTCCAAAACTTTTTGTTTTTTGGATATTTTAAGCAATAAATGGGCAGAAATGATATTGGATAATTTATCCAGATCTTCAACAGTATTAATACTGTTTAAAACTTCAATAGGTATCTTTTTGTTTAATTTAACGTAGTTTTCAAAAATTTCTTTGGCATAGCGAATAAGAACATCCTGAGATTCAGAAAGCTGTATAGATTCAAGGATCTGATAATCAGAACTCCAAAAACTACCTCCTGTTGTGAGCTTTGAAAGCTTGACTCGCGAAACACCCTCAACCAAAACTTTCAGGTTTCCATCAGGCAATTTGAGCAATTGAAGAATATTTGCCAAACAACCAATAGAATAAACATCTTTTTGCCCTGGAGAATCAGTATTAGCATCCTTTTGAGCTACCAACAAAACCTGATTATGGTTGTCTGATGCATATTCCAAAGCCTGAATTGACTTTTCTCGTCCCACAAATAGTGGAATTACCATATTGGGAAACACCACAACATCTCTGAGTGGTAAAACCGGAATTTGAATACTTTCTTTTTCAATAGTCATTTTGTTTCTCAGTGCTCGGCAAGAAGATGCTTCAATTGGTCAAAATCTACTGATTTGTAGCCAATACCTTATATAGTCTATTGCCAGTCGAGTTGGTTCAATTTTAAATCAATTCGCAATATAACGTTTTCTTCAGACTATTATTGGGACGAATAGCAATTTTTCAACAAAAAAAACTGGCCTTAACCAGTTTTATTGCTCAACTGCTTTTTTGTCCTGATTTTCATAGATTAAAAGTGGTTCAGACTCACCATCAACGACAGCAGCATCTATAGCAACTTTGGAAACAGATTCCAGGGAAGGCAAATCATACATGGTGTCCAGTAAAACTTTTTCAAGAATTGAACGCAAGCCCCTGGCACCGGTTTTTCTTTCCATAGCCTTTTGCGCAACTGCTTTTAAGGCATCTTCCCTGAATTCAAGATTGACGCCTTCCATCTCAAACAATTTTCCATACTGTTTGGTTAAAGCATTTTTAGGTTCAGTTAAAATCTTGATCAAGGATGCTTCATCCAGCTCTTCCAAAGTTGCAATTACAGGCAAACGCCCAACAAATTCAGGGATCAAACCGTATTTAACCAAATCATCAGGTTCAATTTCTTTAAAAACCTCACCTACATTTTTGTTATCATCTTTGCTTCTTACCTGAGCGGAAAATCCAATTCCAGAACGCTCACTTCTATCTCTGATAATTTTATCAAGCCCGGCAAAAGCCCCGCCACAAATGAACAGAATACTACTGGTGTCAACTTGCAGGAATTCCTGTTGTGGATGCTTGCGCCCACCTTGAGGAGGAACTGAAGCCACGGTACCTTCAATAAGCTTTAAGAGCGCCTGTTGAACACCTTCGCCTGAAACATCACGAGTAATAGAGGGATTGTCTGATTTTCTTGAAATTTTGTCGATCTCGTCGATATACACAATACCTTTTTGCGCCTTTTCGACATCATAATCGCATTTTTGTAGCAATTTTTGAATGATATTTTCAACATCTTCACCTACATAACCAGCCTCAGTGAGTGTTGTAGCGTCAGCAATAGTAAAAGGTACATCCAGTAATCTGGCAAGAGTCTCGGCTAGCAGCGTTTTACCGCTTCCTGTTGGGCCAACCAATAAAATATTACTTTTACCCAGCTCTACCTCTTCACTGCGGTTAGTGTCAGTTTGCAATCTCTTGTAATGATTGTATACCGCAACAGACAGGACACGCTTGGCAGCAGATTGCCCAATGACATACTGCTCAAGTATCTCATTTATTTCTCTTGGTTTTGGCAGTTTATCTTGTTCACTATCCTGCGCAACTTCCTGAATTTCTTCACGAATTATATCATTGCACAGTTCTACGCATTCATCACAGATAAATACCGATGGGCCAGCGATTAACTTTCGGACTTCATGTTGGCTCTTACCGCAAAAAGAACAGTAAAGCAGCTTTCCATTGTCATCACTTCCGCCAGATTTTCTGTTGTCACTCATTGGTCACCTTTAAAGCTTTCTACCGTATCTTTAAACCAGAAGGACAAAATCATTCCTACCTGTTAGCTTAGACCTTTTTACCTAGGTTTGTCGACTATAAAGTGGCAAAAAAATCCTGAATTGTGATAATTTTCCAGATAATTACTGATAACTAGCCTCTGGTGCTCATAACGCTATCGACTATACCGTAATCAGCAGCTTCCTGCGCACTCATAAAATTATCTCTATCAGTATCTTTTTCCAGATCTTTCAGCTTCTTGCCAGTATGGTCTGCCAGTATCTTGTTTAGCGTTTCACGCATTTTAAGAATTTCTCTGGCGTGAATTTCAATATCAGAAGCCTGACCTTGAAATCCACCTAATGGTTGATGAATCATAATTCTGGAGTTAGGTAAAGCAAATCTCTTGCCTTTAGCACCACCAGCAAGTAAAAAAGCCCCCATACTACAAGCCTGCCCGATACATAAAGTCGAAACGTCTGGCTTGATAAATTGCATGGTATCGTAAATGGCCATTCCGGCTGTTACCGCACCGCCAGGAGAATTTATATAAAGAGAGATATCTTTATCAGGATTTTCGGATTCCAAAAATAACATCTGAGCAACGATAAGATTGGCCATATGATCTTCCACTGGCCCTACAAGAAAGATGACTCGCTCTTTCAACAATCTCGAGTAGATATCGTAAGAACGCTCACCCTTTGCTGTCTGCTCAACAACCATTGGAATAAGCCCAAGAGCTTGTTCATTCATTAGTGATTCAGTTGCTGTCATATCATTTCCTTTTCTCTTCTAAAAATCAAAACCCAATACCCAAGCTGAAACAGTTTTATTAGTTAAACTATAGCAGCTTAGATACTGGGTTGTTAAATATAAAATCACTAAATTCTATATTTTTTTTATTTTTTAGAGGCTTTTTTGCTTGTCGCCTTTTTACTTGTTGTTTTCTCGCCAGTTTCTTTCTTCTTGCTTGCCTTTTTAGAAGTAGACTTTTTTGCAGGTTTATCCGCTTGTTTGCCAGGATTCATTACCTCGTCGAAGGATAATTTACTAACCTTAACCTTGGCAGAGGACAATACAAAATCTATTACACTATCTTCCAATACAAGTTGTTCAATTTCAGCCAGTCTGTTTTTATCAGACATATAGTAATTAACAACTTCTTCCGGCTGTTCGTAAACCGATGCCAATTCTTCCAAACGGGATTTAACCTGTGCTGAATCAGCTCTAAGATCATTTTGTTTAATGATTTCCGAAAGAAGCAAACCTAATTTGACTCGTCGCTCTGCTCGATCCTGAAATAATTCTGATGGCAAATCAGGCAAATTCCCACCCTGAGCGCCACCAAATTGCTGCATTGCCTGAGCCTTTAGCTGCTCAATTTCACCTTCAACCATTGAAGCAGGAATATCAAAATCATGGGCATCAACCAATGCAGACATAACAGCTTCTTTAACTCTACCCTGTACTGATTGGCTTAATTCTCTTTCCATATTTTTACGGATATCAGCTTTCATGGCATCGACATCACCTTTTTCAATGCCAAGCTTTTCCGCCAACTCTTTTTGGGACAAATTCTTTTTACTGTTAACCGTTTTTACCAAAGTTTCAAATACTGCTTTTTTACCCGCCACTTCCTGACTTTGATAATCCTCAGGGAATGTAACTTTTATATCCAGACTGTCGCCCGCCTTGCAGCCTGTTAATTGATCTTCAAAGCCCGGAATCATCTGGCCTGTGCCTAACACAACTGCAAAATCATTAGCTGAACCGCCTGCAAAAGCCTCTTTATCGATTGTTCCTTTAAAATCGATAACCACCTGATCTTTTTCTTTTGCCTTTCCTTTACTTTCTACCCAGTCAGCCTGTTGTTCACAGAGCGTACCAATCATTTTATTCAAATCATCATCACTAACTGATGATTCAAGTTTCTCGACAGAAAGTTTTTTCAAATCTGTTATTTTGGGTTCTGGATAAATATCGAATATCGCTGTAAATTCAAGATCTTTACCTTCATCAACATTAATTGCTTCAATTTTAGGAACACCAGCTGGCTGAAGCTTTTCTTGCATCACAGCTTCATAGAATGAACGTTGCATAACGTCGTTGATCACGTCTTGTCTAACGTGCTTACCAAACTGCTTCTTAATGACATTAAGCGGAATTTTACCAGGACGAAAACCTTTTAGCCTTTGTGTTTTGGCTAATTCTTTCATCTTGTCCAAAGCGACATCATCTACCTTGCTCGCTGGTACGGCAATAGTTAGCTTACGCTCTAAACCACTGGTTGTTTCAACTGAAACTTGCATTTATTTGCTCCAACTGACTTTCAATAATTATCTTTTATTCAATTATCACCAAAGTGTCAGATTGTTATCTTTCTAGCTCTGTATGAATTACTATTTACACAAATGGTGCGAGAGGAGAGACTCGAACTCTCACGCCGCAAGACACTGGAACCTAAATCCAGCGCGTCTACCAATTCCGCCACTCTCGCCTATTTGTGTTTACATTAATCTGATATTGAGCAAGCTTGCTCTAATACCTGATTGATATATGGGGTGGACGATGGGGATTGAACCCACGACCACCGGAATCACAATCCGGGGCTCTACCAACTGAGCTACGTCCACCATAAAAATTGTTTGCGTTAATCTCTTATAGCTCAAAGAGTATAAACGCATTTCGGTACAAAACTTAACTGACTTTGTCAGTTTTATTTGCACTGTCAATAACTCACAATTGAATCAATACCCAGACACATTAAACTGGCGCGCCCGGCAGGATTCGAACCTGCTACCCTCGGCTTAGAAGGCCGATGCTCTATCCAGATGAGCTACGGGCGCATTGTTCCAATGTAAACCCCACGTACAAAACACCGAAAAATGAATTTCAAGTGTTCAAAACCTGGTCGGGGAAGAGGGATTCGAACCCCCGACATCCTGCACCCAAAGCAGGCGCGCTACCAGACTGCGCTATTCCCCGTATATATCTATTGGGCGTTGTGACCCAACGAGCGCGGAATAATACTGGCTAAAGCGTTTTCCGTCAACAAGCAATGATAATTATTTTGAAAAAAAATTTTTACTTGGCTTTGCTTACAACAACTGAGAAAATAGAAATCCTGTTTTTTTATAACTGGCAGAAAAAAATATCATATGGTAGCAAAGCGAATTGATGGCAATAAAATATCTCTTGAACTTAGAAATGAGATCAAACAAAAGGTAGAATTACGACTAAAAGAAGGCAAAACTGCTCCCAATTTAGCGGTAATTCTTGTTGGCAATGACCCTGCTTCCAACGTTTACGTAAACAAAAAAATAAATGCTTGTCATGAAATAGGCTTTAAATCCACGCATATAGAACTGGATCGTTCTGTCTCACAAGAACAGCTTATCGAAGAAATTAGAAAATTAAATGACGACAAGTCTGTTAACGGGATATTGGTTCAGCTACCTCTGCCTGATCATCTTGATGCCAGTGAAGTGATTGAGACAATATCTCCTTTAAAAGATGTTGATTGTTTTCATCCCTACAATATTGGCAGGTTGGTTCAAAGAATTCCCTTATTAAGACCATGCACCCCTTATGGCGTTATTCATATGCTGGATTCAATAGGTTTTGAGCCCAGAGGAAGACATGCTGTAATTGTAGGTGCTAGTAACATTGTCGGCCGTCCTATGGCTATGGAGTTACTCCTTAGAGGAGCCACTGTCACTGTCTGTCATAAATTTACTGACGATTTACCCTCTTTTGTCTCACAGGCAGATTTGTTAGTCGTGGGAGTTGGTATTCCAAACCTTGTCAAAGGAAACTGGATCAAGCCTGATGCCGTAGTAATTGATGTCGGGATCAACAGAATGGATAATGGTCAACTTACAGGTGACGTAGAGTTTGACGTTGCAGAACAAAGAGCCAGTTGGATAACGCCAGTACCAGGTGGAGTAGGGCCGATGACGGTTGCAATGTTAATGAAAAACACATTGATGGCTTCAGAGATGGCCGAGGAAAATACTGATATGCCCTCTAAATAGCAAAACAGCAATCATAATGATTGCTGCTTCACGTTTAAAATCAAATCATGTTTTTAATTAATCCTGAGAAAAAAGATCGCCACCGTGCTCTTCAATAGTTTCAAGAGCTATCCCGCCACCACGCGCAACACAGGTTAAAGGATCTTCAGCAACAATTACCGGTAAACCTGTTTCTTCTAAAAACATTCTATCTATATCCCTGATCAAGGCTCCACCGCCAGTTAAAACGATTCCTCTCTCGGAAATGTCAGCCGCCAATTCTGGAGGTGATTTTTCAAGAACTGATCTCACAGCCTTTACAATACCATTAAGTGGATCTTGCAGAGCTTCCAGCACTTCGTTACTGTTAATGGTAAAACTCTTTGGAACTCCCTCTGCCAAATTACGACCACGAACATCTATCTCCAACACATCACTGCTCGGATAGGCATTGCCAATTTCATGTTTGATTTTCTCTGCAGTTGCATCACCTATGACGGTGCCATAATTACGTCGAATGTAATCAATAATAGCTTCATCAAACTTGTCACCACCAATTCTGACAGAATCCGCCGATACAACACCATTTAATGACAAAAGTGCTATTTCCGTTGTACCACCACCAATATCGACCACCATAGAACCATGAGCTTCACCAACTGGTAAACCTGCGCCAACTGCTGCTGCAACAGGTTCTTCGATCAAATACACATCTCTAGCACCTGCATCATAAGCCGATTGCTTAATTGCGTTTCGTTCTACTTGAGTAGAACCAAAGGGAATACAAATTAAAACCCGTGGACTTGGTCGCATAAAAAACTGTGTATCATGAACCTTGAGAATAAATTCCTGTAACATTTTTTTGGTGACATCAAAATCTGCTATGACACCATCTTTCATAGGTCTGATAGCAGTAATATTGCCTGGTGTTCTACCTAGCATTAATTTCGCATCGCGACCAACTGCTGCGATAGATTTGCCACCACCTCTTTCATGGCGAATGGCCACAACTGAAGGTTCATTTAAAACAATTCCCTTGTCTCTCATATAAATCAAGGTATTGGCTGTCCCCAGATCAATAGAAAGGTCAGCAGAAAAAAGCCCTTTAATCTTGTTAAACATAATTTAGTGTAATTCCGCGTTGTAACTTAATTTAAACATTATTATCATTTGATTTGCTATTAGCAAATGATCTGCCCCGATTATCGCTTACTTCCTGATTAAACAGAAGAGCAAATTGCTAAAATTATAGAGAATTATGATAGATTTCAAAAGATTATGGTGAAATAAGACAACATGCTTAAAATTATTCCTGCAAAAACAAGCGATTCCAATCATATTGCTGAAATAGCCAAACCTATTTGGCGAGAGCACTATACACCAATTATTGGCGCCGATCAGGTTGAATATATGCTTAAAAACTTTCAAAGTCAGCTTGCAGTTGAAAAACAAATGAATGAAGGCTACTCGTATTTTATTATTCAGTTTGATAATTCGACAGCAGGTTACATGTCCGTGCAACAAAGAGAAAACACACTATTCCTGAGTAAGTTTTACCTTTCAAATCTGTATCGAGGTCAAGGACTTGCCAGAAAAATGCTTGATTATATCGAAGCGCTTGGCTGTCAACTTGGTTGTGAAATTATTGAATTAACCGTCAATAAATATAATCCCGCCTATCACATCTATTTAAAAATGGGATTTGTTTCAATTGAATCAATTCAAATTGATATTGGAGAAGGATATATTATGGATGACTACAGAATGCAAAAAGTGTTGGCAGACAATTAACTTCTACTAACTAATATCTTACAACTAATCCTGATAAATCATTTTGACTGACTGACATCCTTCAACTGAAGCCAGATCAAGTAATAGCTCATCTGTTGGTTTAACTGACCAATTGCCTCCTGCCATGAGATCTGCCTTAACATCACCCAACTGACACTTTATTTTTACCGGACACAAGCCTCCTTTATAATGATTTAAAATACTCACGATATTTTCTGCCAGTACCGGGTTTTGAGACAAGTCCACCATAATTTCCAGATGACGAGATTGTTTTTCTCTAATTTCCGTCAACTGCCAGCCATCATCAGCGGTCATTTTCAAACCACCAGAAAAATCATCATTAGCAACTTCTCCCTTAAAAACCATCACAGTATCTTTTTTCAAAATATCTTTAATGGAATCAAATAACCGGTTAAAGACCATAACATCCAGTCGTCCACTTCGATCATCAATTGACACAATAGCCCAACTGGCACCTTGCCTGGTCTTCATCATTCGAATACCAATTACCAGGCCAGCAACAGTTACTGAATTGCCTTTATTACCTGGTCTTAGCTGTGATAATCGAGATTGACAGAACTGTTTAATTTCATCAAGATATTCATCAACAGGATGTCCGGTTAAATAAAGTCCCAAAGTCTCTTTTTCACCCTGTAACATTATCTTCTGTGACCACTCAGGCATCTGCGTTAACTCTTCACGAGGCACTTCACTTTCGCTGGAACTTCCAAACAAGTCGTTCTGTCCCAACTGTTGGTCTCGATTAAATTGCTCAGCACTTTTTATTGCTTGCTCAAGTGATTGCATCAATGTTGCTCTGTTAGTTCCTAAACTATCCAGCGCTCCGGCTTTGATTAATGCTTCCAGACTACGACGATTGACCTTTCTTAAATCAACACGACGACAAAAATCAAAAAGGTCTTTGAATAACCCTTTTTGCAATCGCTCATCAACAATTGATTGAATAGCTGACTCACCAACGCCTTTAATCGCGCCAATCCCGTAAACAATTGTTTTTTCATTGAGAACAGAAAACTTATAACTCCCTGCATTGACATCAGGCGGTACAATCTCTATTCCCATCTCCTTAACATCGTCAACATAACTCACAACCTTATCAGTATTGTCCATATCAGCGGACATAACCGCAGCCATGAATGCAGCAGGATAGTGAGTTTTAAGCCATGCCGTCTGAAATGATACTAATGCATAAGCTGCCGAGTGCGATTTATTAAATCCATACCCGGCAAATTTTTCCATCAAATCAAAAATATTACCTGCCAAATCTGAATCAATATTCCTTTCGAGTGCACCTTGAATAAATATTTTTCGTTGCTCTTCCATCACCTCAGGTTTTTTCTTACCCATTGCACGACGTAACAGGTCGGCGCCACCCAGGGTGAAATTTGCCAATACCTGAGCAATTTGCATTACCTGCTCCTGATACAGGATGATCCCATAGGTTGGTGCAAGAACCGGTTCCAGATCGGCATGCTGATAATCTGGATGCGGATAGGCCACTTCCTGCCTGCCGTGCTTACGATTAATAAAATCATCAACCATACCAGAACCAAGTGGTCCAGGTCTAAATAATGCAACAAGAGCGATAATATCTTCAAAACTGCTAGGCAAGAGTTTCTTTATCAGCTCCTTCATTCCACGAGATTCCAGCTGAAATACAGCTGAAGTGTTACCTGATTTTAATAATTCAAAGGTCCTGGTATCATTCAGATCGATTTTTTCAATATCCAGTTTTTCCTGATCATCCTGAAGTAATTGTTTATTTACAATATCAACTGCCCAATCTATGATGGTAAGTGTTCGCAAACCCAAAAAGTCAAACTTTACCAATCCAGCCGATTCAACATCATCTTTATCAAATTGAGTGACCAGGCCGCCACCAGTTTCATCACAATATAGCGCTGAAAAATCTGTTAAATCAGTTGGGGATATCACAACACCGCCGGCATGTTTGCCTGCATTTCTGGTGATACCTTCCAATTTAATCGCCATATCCCACATCGCCTGAAACTCTTCTTCCTGTTCATAACGACTTCGTATCTCTTCTTCCTGCTCCCAGGCTTTGCTCAGTGTAATACCCAGATCGAATGGTATCATTTTGGATATTTTGTCAACGTAACCATACGGCTGGCTAAGTACACGGCCGACATCTCTGATTACCGCTTTGGCAGCCATTCGCCCAAAAGTGATTATCTGTGAAACACAATTTCTGCCGTATTTTTCAGCGACATAATCAATAACGCGGTCACGACCATCCATACAAAAATCAATATCAAAATCCGGCATTGAAACCCTTTCAGGATTCAGGAATCTTTCAAACAGCAGATCATATTCAAGTGGATCCAGATCAGTAATTTTTAAGGCATACGCAACCAAAGAACCAGCACCAGAACCACGCCCGGGACCAACCGGAATTTTATTTTGCTTGGCCCATCCGATAAAATCCGCAACAATCAAAAAGTAACCGGGAAACCCCATCTGATTAATAACGTCTAATTCAATTTTTAATCTTTCATCATAGGGTTTTCTTTTTTCGCCAAAATCAGCAGCATTAGCGTCAAACAACTTAACCAGTCTCTCTTCTAATCCCTGCTCACTCAATTGGCAGAAATAATCTTCAATTGTCATTCCTTCCGGTACAGGATAATTTGGCAAATAATAATCACCCAAATTCAGAAGCAAATTGCATCGTTTGGCAATTTCAATTGTGTTTTCTATAGCCTCGGGAATATCAGAAAATAATTCAACCATTTCCTCAGCGCTGCGAAGATATTGCTGATTACTGTAATTTTTAGGTCTGTTACCATCATCAATCACACGCCCCTGATTGATACACACTCTAATTTCATGCGCTTCAAAATCTTCTTGTTGCAGAAAACAAACAGCGTTGGTTGCCACGACCGGAATGCTGGCGCCTTGTGCAAAAGTTGCTACTGTTTGAATATAAACCCCTTCATCGGGACGACCTGTTCTTTGTAATTCAATATAGTAATTATTCGCAAAATAAGTATTCCAGAATGCCAACTGTTCTGCTGCTAGCTCATGGTTTGATGATAGTAAAGACTTACCCACATCCCCTTCTCGTCCACCAGACAGCACAATCAATCCATCACAATGCTCTGCCAGCCATTGTTTTTTAACAAGTGACAGACCATGATGTTGATTGATTTGGTAGGCTTTTGAAATCAGTTTCTTGGCGTTTAGATAACCTTCGTTATTCTTGCACAACAAGGTTATTTTAAAAGGTTCTGATCCTTCTTCCTCGACCAGAATTTCTACACCGACTATCGGTTTAATGCCGTTAGCAATTGCCTTGCGATAAAATTTAATTAATCCAAAGAAATTTACGTGATCTGTTAAGGCAACTGCAGGCATCTGGTAATTAGCTACCTGCTCAATTAAGGGATTTATACGACAGATACCATCAACCATGGAGTATTCAGAATGAACACTCAAATGAATAAATTGTGCAGTTTTGTCAGGTACATCACTCATGTTATTTTTTTATCACGCCTTGATTTATTCTGCTAACTTATCACAGTTCCAGTTGTCTTTGAACCGGAGAAAATGAACGCCGATGAATTGGTGTGATCCCATGCAGTTCTATTGCTTCTCTGTGCGCTTTGGTTGGATATCCCTTGTGCTTTGCAAAACCATATTCAGGAAATTGCATGTCCATTTCGACCATTTCATTATCTCTGGCTACCTTGGCAATAATTGAAGCAGCACTAATGGCCGGCTCAGTCAAATCACCCTTGACGATTGTTGTGACTGGAATATTGACCTTTGGCGCTTTATTGCCATCTACAAGACACAAATCAGGTAATTTATCTAAAGAATTAATCGCTCGTTGCATAGCCAATAAGCTGGCCTGTAGTATGTTTATCTGGTCTATTTCTTCAACTTCAGCTCTGGCAATACTCCAGGCGAGAGCTTTAGTCTTGATTTCAAGTGCCAATGATTCTCTTTTTTTTTCAGACAATTTTTTTGAATCGGTCAGTCCGGAAATAGGCTGTTCCGGATCCAGAATCACTGCTGCTGCTATCACAGGGCCTGCTAAAGGCCCACGCCCCACTTCATCAACGCCAGCAACCATTTGTTTTGGTGATTGCTGATTAAATGGCATTATCGTACTTTCCATTAAGTAAATCGACAATCGAATTGGCTGCTTTTTCGCTACCACCAATCTGCAAAGATTGATGTATTGTTTTGAATTGTTCGACTAATGGCTTATTCTCGCCCGCCTGAATCAATTTATCCATTTCGTTGTAAAGATTATCTACAGTGCAATCTTCCTGAATTAATTCCTTAACAATTGATTTACCAGCTAACAAATTCGGCAAAGAAAACAATTTTATTTTAATCAGTTTTCTAAATACCCAAAGCGTGAATGCAGACATTTTGTATGCAACTACCATCGGCTTTTTCATTAACATGGCTTCCAGCGTTGCAGTTCCTGAAGCTAGTAAAATATAGTCAGATGCCTGCATCACCATTCTTGATTGACCATCTATCAATTGGACATTAATTATATTCGGGTAATTTGATAAAGATTGCTCAATTTGTTTTTTTCTTTTGTCGTTGGCACAAGGAATAACAAAGTAAATATCTGAATTTTGATCACTGATTTTTTCTATGGTTTGAATAAAATCATCAATCAAATAATGGACCTCTGTACTTCTACTACCAGGCAGTACAGCAATCATTTTTTTGTCCAGCGGTAAATTTAACGCTTTTCTGGCAGCCTGAATATCTGGTTCGATAGGAATTTCATTAGCCAGAGGATGCCCTATACAAACCGCCGGAACCTTATGCTGCTTGTATATTTTCAATTCAAACGGAAAAAGGCAAAGCATCAAGGAAACACTTTGAGCAATTTTATGTATTCTTTTTTCTCGCCACGCCCATACTGAAGGGCTGACATAATGAACGGTTTTTATTCCCGCTTTTTTTAATTGGAATTCAAGATGAGTATTAAATTCAGGTGCATCAATGCCAATAAAACAATCCGGCTTTTCAGAAAGAATGGTTTTAGCCAATCTTCTACGCATCGATAACAATTCTGGCATTCTTTTAAGGATTGGGACAATCCCCATAACCGATAACCTATCCATTGGATAATAACTGCTCAGCCCTTCAGACTGCATCAAGCTACCACCAATCCCTTTAAAAATTGCATCAGGATAATGGTGTTTTAAAGCCGCCATTAACCGTGCACCCAGAATATCTCCGGATGCCTCTCCTGCAACTATATAGAAAGTAGGTTTGTTCACTATTTTATCTTTTAGATTTTTAAGTTGTCACTGGTTTTGCAGAGTCGATTAACGAGCCAAGCCACGCTCACTTTTGGCAATAAAATCCAGCATTAATTGTACGTTTGGATTTACAGGCTTTTGATCGCTCAGCTTGCTAACGGCATCTTCTATGGTCAGGCCTTGTCGATAGATGGCTTTATAAGCATTTCTGATGGATCGAATATCTTCAGATGTAAAACCTCTCCGTTTAAGTCCCTCGGTATTAATAGCTCGCGGCGCTTCCTCAACATACATTACAAAAGGAAGAATATCCTGCCTTACTATGCTTCTCAATCCAATAAATGAATGAGCGCCAATATGTACAAATTGATGAACACCGGTAATCCCACCAACAATTGCCCAGTCATCAACTTTGACATGTCCTGCAAGGCTGCCACCATTTGCCATAATAATATTGTCTTTTAACAAACAATCGTGGGCAACATGGCTATATGCCATCAATAAATTATTATTTCCGATGGTAGTCACTCCAACGTCCTGAACTGTACCTCTGTGAATAGTAGCGTACTCACGAATCACGTTATTATCACCAATCACTGTTCGCGTAGGCTCTCCACCATATTTTTTGTCCTGATTGGCCTCACCGATGGTAGTGAATTGAAAAATTCTATTCCCTTTACCAATTTCAGTATGTCCATTGATGACAGCATGCGGTCCAACAACGGTCCCTGAATCAATACTGACATGCTCGCCAATTATCGAGTATGGACCAATTTCAACGTCATCCGCTACCTGAGCTGAGGGATGTATTATTGCAGTAGAATGAATCACGATTAAATATCCTGTTTAGAACACATTAGATCGGCTGTACAAACAACCTTGTCATCAACTTTTGCAGTAGCTTCAAATTTCCACATGGTGCGTTTACGCTTGATTAAATTGACATGAATTATTACCTGATCACCTGGCTCGACCGGCTTTTTGAACCGTGCCTTGTCAATCCCTACAAAATAATAAAGCGAATCGTTGTTGGGTAATTCTCCCAGCGTTTTAAAAGCCAAAATTCCAGTTGCCTGAGCCATAGCTTCAAGAATTAATACGCCTGGCATAACCGGCCTATGAGGAAAATGACCAGTAAAACAGGGCTCATTGACAGTAATATTTTTTACCGCAACCAGATAATCATTGACCCTGTAATCCAGCACTCTATCAACCAATAAAAAAGGATAACGGTGAGGAAGGTGTTTCATCACCTGATGAATATCGAGTGCTGAAATTTCACTGTTTGATTTGTCAGTCATAATCAATTTCACAAAATACTAAAACAAAAATAAATGAAATATTGGTCTAACAATCGGTAAAGATCAAATTATTCTACCAATGCTACTTGCCTTGCAATTGCTTGAGCTGTTTTTCCAGTTGCTTGATCTGCTTTGCCATTTCATCAAGCTGCCTGAATCTTGCAACGCTCTTTCGCCAGGACTTGTTATCCTGCATTCCGGTGCCCGATGAATATGCGCCAGACTCATTAATAGAGCGATTGATCAAACTGGTTGCTGTAACGTGCGATCCTGCTGCAATATTTAGATGTCCCAATATTGTCGCCCTTCCACCAAAAGTACAACCATCACCTACTTTAGTGCTTCCAGCAACAGCTGAATAGGCCGCCATGGCAACATTCTCACCCAATTCTACATTGTGAGCAATATGACATAGATTGTCTAACTTAACACCATGGCCAATAATTGTGTCTTCCAAAGCACCACGGTCAATACAGGCATTGGCGCCAATTTCAACATTATCGCCAATTTTAACCCCACCGGTTTGCGGTATTTTCACCCATCGACCTTTATCATTGGCAAATCCAAATCCATCAGAACCAATTACAGCACCTGCATGAATTATACAGTATTGACCAATTGAAACATTGTGATAGACCACAACATTAGCAAACAGACGACTACCTTTACCAACTCTGGAGTTTATTCCGACAACGACATTAGGCTCAAGAATAACATTATCTTCAATGATACAGCCTGGCTGCAAGACACAACCTGCGGCAACTGAAACGCCTTTGCCTATCTTCACATCAGAGTCAATTATAGCATCCGGGTGAATGCCAACTTCAGGAATAGGAGTTGTATCCATCAATTGCGCTACTTTTGCAAATCCCAAATAAGGATCAGATAAAATAATACAATTGGTTGGACAGTCTTTTTTAAACTCCTCAGACAGCAAAACACAACCCGCTTGGGTTGTGCCTAGTTGAGCTCTGTATTTGGGGTTATTCAGAAAAGTAACTTGATCTTGAACTGCCTTTTCCAAAGTAGAGATGCTGGTTAAACGCTTTTCTCCATCACCCACATATTCAGCACCAAGTTCCTTTGCCAGCTCGGCGACTGAAAATGATGTCTGCATAAAATTAACCTTATGGGTTTTTCATTACTTCAATAACTTTATCAGTAATATCCATTGAAGGCTCAGCAAATAGTATTGACTCAATTTTTACGACCAACGTCAAATTCTCTTGCTGTACAACTTTGCTAATAGCTTGCTGTACTTTAGCGCTCAAGTTTCTTTGCTCTACAGCTTGTGCAATATTAGCATCTTCCTGTAAATACTTTTGCTTAAGTTTGACTTCAATTTCCAGCTCTTCAATCTCACGACCTATTTTTTGACGCTCTTCCCCATTCATAGTCATGGCATCACGTTGAACTTTTTCCTGAAGCTCCTGACCTTTTTTCATCAGTTTCTTTAGTTCATCTTCTCTCGCTTTAAATTGTTTGCCAATTTTCTCCTGAATTGCCTGATATTGAGGAATTGATGCCATCACCTTCTGGAGATTCACATAGCCAACCTTCAT
>Ga0224506_10000732_pt1 | contig 25964 bp, 28 predicted proteins | sample SF_Jan12_sed_USG_2_FD_169108 | JGI IMG/M metagenome (GOLD analysis project Ga0224506, IMG submission 169108) | Sediment microbial communities from San Francisco Bay, California, United States - SF_Jan12_sed_USGS_8_1 | ecosystem: Environmental > Aquatic > Marine > Sediment | place: USA... | reverse complement strand
TAATGGTAAGTACGTCTGCAAATGATTGAAGTGGATGGCGTATAGCACTCTCTAATGAGATAATAGGAACACTTGCGTGTTCCATAAACTTTGTTAGTATTTTTTCATTGTAATCTTCCTGTTTATCATTCAATTCGGCAAATGTCCTTATACCAATAATGTCGCAATATTGTGAGATTACTCCAGCAGCTTCTTTAATATGCTCTTGAGTACCTTGATCCATTACCGTTCCGTCTTCCAGTTCTATGCTCCACCCATCGCTGTTCAGGTTCATCACCATCACGTTCATCCCTAAGTTCATGGCTGCTTTTTGTGTACTCATCCTTGTTCTTAAACTTGGATTAAAAAACAGCATTCCTAGTGTTTTATTCTCTCCATATTTTTTATACCCAAAAGGAGATTTTTTGATTTGTTGAGACAGAGCAATCAACTGATTGATGTCATCAACATCATTAAATGAGGTAAAATTTTTCATGATAGAATTTCTTTTAGTGCTAATAAAAACGGATCGAACTGCTCTTTTGTAATGCACAAGGGCGGCAATATTCGAAGTAAATTAGGATTAGAGGAAGCCCCTGTAAAAATATGGTACTCATGTAGAAGTTGGGCTCTAATTTCCTTTATTGTGAAATCAAATTCTACACCTAACATTAACCCTTTTCCCTTTATTGCTTTGATTTTGGGAATAGACCTTAATTCTTGAATAAGGTATTCGCTTACTTGAAGTACATTCTCCATGAGCTTCTCATCTTCGAGAGTGTCTAATACTGAAATGCCAGCGGCACATGCCAAGTGATTCCCTCCAAACGTTGTTCCTAGCATACCATAGGCTGCTTTTATACTTGGGTGGATTAACACCCCTCCAATAGGGAAGCCATTACCCATTCCTTTTGCTGTGGTGATAATATCGGGTTCTATATTAGCATATTGATAAGCGAAAAATTTACCTGTACGTCCATATCCACTTTGGATTTCATCTAATATGAGAATAGCATCATGTTCTTTACATTTTTGAGATAAAAAAGAAAGGTACTGTTCTGTAGGTGCATCAAGTCCTCCAACTCCTTGTATTCCTTCTATTATCACTGCGCATACATCTCCTTTTTTTAGTTCAGCTTCAATTGTTGCCTTATCTTCTAAATCAACAAACGTAACGCTTTTTTGCTTATTGAGTGGAGCGTGTATTTTTGGATTATCCGTTGCAGCAACTGCTGCTGAAGTTCTTCCATGAAAAGAATTTTTGAAGGCGATTACTCTTGATTTATTGGTAACAAATGAAGCTACTTTTAAAGCATTTTCATTGGCTTCTGCACCTGAGTTTACTAAAAACAAATTATAATCTTCACATCCAGATAGTTCCCCAAGTTTGGTTGCCAATTCTTTTTGAAGTGGGTTCTGTATAGCATTAGAGTAAAATCCCAAATTAGCAACTTGTTCTTGTATTTTTTCGACATAGTATGGGTGCGAGTGACCAATGGAAATTACGGCATGCCCTCCGTAAAGGTCAAGATATTCTACATTCTGATCATCATAAACATGAATACCTTTTCCTTTGACAGGGGTAATATTATATAATGGATAAACATCAAATAAATTCATAGGTTAGTCTTTAGAGATTTCACTAATTTTTTCAAACGAGGTAACCAACCCCCGAATTAGGGAGGAGCTTAATCCTTGATGCTCCATTTCGTTTAAGCCTTCGATGGTACAACCACGAGGTGTAGTCACCCGATCAATTTCTTGCTCAGGATGCTGACCAGATTCTACTAAAAGACTAGCTGCACCCAAACACGTTTGCATCGACATTTCTAGCGCTTCTTTTGATTCAAACCCCAACTGAATAGCACCTTGTGTGGTAGCACGTATCAGACGCATCCAGAAAGCAATACCACTAGCACAAATCACTGTTGCAGCTTGCATTTGTTCTTCAGGAATTTCTATAGAAGTCCCTAATTGTTGGAATATCGAAAAAGCTACATCTATCCGTTTTTTTCCTTTTTCATTGGCACATAAACACGTCATTGATTTGCCTACTGAAATAGCAGTGTTCGGCATCGTACGTATGATGTGTTGTTCTTTACCAATAATCTCCTCTATTTCTTTTATCTTAAACCCTGTAATGGTAGAAATGATTACATGATTTTCGGTGAGCAAATCTTTTACTTCGGTCAATACTCCTCGAATATGCCTCGGCTGTACAGCAAAAATAAGGACATCTGCATTTTCTACAGCCTCTCTGTTGTCAGAGGTTATCTCAACATATTCATACTGTTTGTAGCTTTCTAATGCACTGCTATTTCTTTTAGTGAGATAGAGTGATTTTGCAGTATGGGTAGAAATAAGCCCCTTTGCAATGGCTAGACCTAAATTTCCTGCACCTATGATCGCTATTTTCATTCGTTTGTGTATTTTAGTTAAAAAGCAACTCCTTTAAATTGCAACCCTGTGGTTTCATCCAAATCATGCATCAAATTCATGTTTTGAATGGCCTGCCCTGCTGCTCCTTTTATAAGGTTGTCGATAATGGAAGTTATCAATACTTTATCCTCAATTTTTTGAACTTGAATAATACAATTATTGGTGTTTACGACTTGTTTTAAATTGATCGCACTTTTGCTGATAAAAGTAAAAGGAGCATCTGCGTAATATTCTTCGTATAGCGCAATCAATTCTTCTTCGCTTAAGTCACTTTTAGTATACATACTGGCAAAAATTCCTCGGGTAAAGTCACCTCGTACAGGCAGGAAATTCAATTGCCCGTCATATTCCTCTTGCAATGACGACACACTTTCATGTATTTCCCCCAAATGCTGATGGTTAAATGCTTTGTAGATAGAGATATTGTTATTTCTCCAACTAAAATGGGTAGTTGGACTTAACGATTGTCCTGCTCCAGTAGATCCTGTTATAGCATTGATATGCACATCATCATACAATAATTTTTTATCTGCTAAAGGTAGTAGCCCTAGCTGAATTGCAGTGGCAAAACAACCAGGGTTGGCAATGTTTGAAGCCTTTTTTATTTTCTCTTTATTTAATTCTACAAGACCATATATGAAGTTTTTATCTTCAAAAACAGCGTCATTATTCAACCTGAAATCATTACTTAAATCAATTATTTTGGTGGCTTTAGAGAATGTATTTTCATTCAAAAATTTCGTTGAATTTCCATGTCCTAAACAGAGAAATACCACATCAACATTCGGATTGATTTTATTAGAAAATGTTAGATCAGGATGAGTCACCAAATCCTGATGTGTGTCCATTACTTTTTGCCCATGTTGAGACTGGCTATACAAAAAATCAATCGTTACATTTGGATGATGTACAAGGCTACGAATCAATTCCCCTGCTACGTACCCCGCACTACCAATTATTCCTACTTGTATCATAATTCGGTATTTACATGTTTAAAAATCTGCATTGAATTGGCAAGTATTTTTGTAAACCCTTTTACATCATCTCCACTCCAATTTTTATTAACCTCGCCATATTCCCCAAAATCAGAGGTCATTAAATCATGTTTGGACTTTATTCCTTGTATCACAAAACGATAGGGATGTAATTCTACATATACAGAACCTGAAACATTGGCTTGAGAATCTTCTAAAAAAGTTTCTATATTTCTCATTACAGGCTCGAAATACTGAGATTCATGAATAAACATGCCATACCAACTTCCTAATTGCTCTTTCCAGTGCAATTGCCATTTGGATAGTGTATGTTTTTCTAATGTATGGTGTGCCTTAATAATAATACTAGCCGCAGCAGCTTCAAATCCCACTCTACCTTTTATACCTATAATAGTATCGCCAACATGCACATCTCTTCCAATTGCATATTTATTGGCAATATTTTCTAAAGTTTGAATAGCGGTCACAGGATTCATTTTCTTGTCATCTATCCCACAAATTTCTCCTTTATCAAATTCAATTTTTATAGTTGTAGTTTCTGTTTCTACTAACTGACTTGGATATGCTTCTTCAGGTAATGTTTGATGTGAAGTTAATGTTTCTGCTCCACCTACACTTGTGCCCCAAAGACCTTTGTTTATAGAGTATTGTGCTTTTTGCCAATCTATATTTACTCCATGTTCTGCTAAGTATTCAATCTCTTCTTTTCGTGATAATTGCTGATCTCGAATAGGGGTGATGATTTCAATTTCAGGAGCGATGAGTTGAAATATTAAATCGAATCTAATTTGATCGTTTCCTGCCCCAGTACTGCCATGGGCAATGTAGTTCGCATTAATCTCTTTGGCATAATTGGCCAAAGCAATGGCTTGATAGATGCGTTCTGCACTTACCGATAATGGATAAGTATTGTTTTTTAAGACATTTCCAAATATCAAATATTTTATAATATGATTATAATATGCTTCCGTTTGTTCCAAAGCTATGTGATTAATTACACCTAATGAAATAGCTTTTTCTTCGATTTCTTTCAATTCATCTTTAGAAAAACCTCCAGTATTTACTATTGCAGAATAAATCTCTAAATGTTTTTCGTGCTTTAAATATTTCACACAATAGGAAGTGTCTAAGCCACCACTAAATGCCAATACTACTTTATTATTTTTCATTATTTATTATTTTATTAAGCTTTGGGTATTGCTTTGCTTTTTTTTGGATTTTAATTTTTCGCAATGTGATAAAGCGAGTAAATTTCTCCCACATTTTTTTTTCATTTTGTTTGATGTTTTTTTCTGGAACATTACTTAAGTCACAGATCATCCCCGTACAAATACACATGGTTTTGTTAGTTCGTTTGAGAATGTCATAATTGGTGCAACTCATACAGCCTTTCCAGAAATTTTCATCTTTGGTTAATTCCGAAAAAGTTACAGGTCTATAGCCTAGATCAGAATTAATTTTCATCACTGACATGCTCGTGGTAATTCCAAATAATTTAGCGTTAGGAAATTTTTTCTTAGACAGGTCGAACGTTGCCTTTTTTATTCTTTTTGCCAAACCTGTTTTTCGGTAATCAGGATGGACAATAAGACCTGAATTTGCTACATATTTTAGTCCTTCCCAGCTTTCGATATAGCAAAAGCCCACTGCAATATTATCTGCCATAGCAATGATAGCTTTCCCCTCTTTCATCTTTTGTTGGATGTAATCAGGAGTTCTTTGGGCAATGCCAGTTCCTCTAGTTTTAGCTGCTTCTGCCATCATGGTACAAATGGCTTCAGCAAATTGATAGTGACTACTATTAGCCACAGTTATTGAAAATTGCATAACAAAAAAGAATTATTTTTTGTCTAAAAATGTGAAATGTAAAAATAAGGCGAGTGATAATGCAAAGTACGTAGCTCCGCTGAACTAAAAATTACGCCACGGGGCGTGTACGAAAATTCCTACGTGGAGTAGTAGACAAAATAATCCCATTAACAACAGTATGTTGTTTTAAAGAATATGGGTATTTACCTTGTGCATTCATAATAGAGCACAAATGTATGTAATTGTATTTAGAATTACACCATGTTTTTTAATAAAATATTGTAATACTGTAGGTGTTAACTACAGGGAAGTCAACTCCCCATGCACATTAGTGCTTCGTAACTTCAACAACCTCTGTTGGGGTTTTAGTAGCGTTACGGATGGCTACTTGTCGTGCCATAGACTGACTTAATTCCATAAAAATATCCGTAATACTATTATCCTCCATGGTTACTGGAAACCCTTCATCACAACTCTCTCTTATCGATTGCATCAATGGTATTTCAGCCAGTAGCGGAACGTCTTCTTTTTTTGCTAGTCCAGCACCTCCACCTTTGCCAAAAACATATTGCTTTTCGTTAGGGTTTTCATCCGACATGAAATAAGACATGTTCTCCACAATACCTAGAATCGGCACATCAATTTGTTTCTGCTTAAACATAAGAAGCCCTTTTTTTGCGTCTTCCAAAGCTACCTTCTGAGGAGTTGTAACAATAATTGCCCCTGTCACAGGCACTGACTGTACCAACGTAAGGTGTATATCGCTCGTGCCAGGAGGAAGATCAATTAATAAGTAATCAAGGTTTCCCCACTCAGTATCTCCAATAAATTGTTTCAGTGCCGAACTGGCCACTGGCCCTCTCCAAACCATTGGATTATCCTTTTTAATAAGCAGCCCTATGGATATCAACTTAATTCCAAATTGTTCAATTGGAGTGATCAGAGTAACATCATCTTTTTTCACCATTTTAGGCTGTTCGTACTCACAGCCAAACATAGTGGGCATACTTGGTCCAAATATATCGGCATCAATTACCCCAACTTTAGCCCCAGATTTTGCCAATGCGATGGCTAAATTTGCAGTAACTGTTGATTTCCCTACTCCTCCCTTTCCCGAAGCAATTGCAATAATATTTTTAACGTCAGGCAATAAAGGAGACTCTTTTCGTACGGTAGTAACATTTGAGGTAATATCAATTGATACTTCTATTTCTTCTTCCGAAATAGCCTCAACAGCTTTAATACATTCTTTTTTAATTATTTCCTTTAGCGGACATGCTGGTGTCGTCAATTCTACTGTAAAACTAACTTTACCTTCCTCCGGCTTAACATTTTTAATCATTCCCAAGGTCACCAAATCCTGTTTTAGATCAGGGTCATCTACTGTACTTAATGCTTTGAGGATCGCTTCTTCCGTTAATTTCATAGTTTATTTTAAATTTTTGTTACACCTTTTTTAATCAGGGGGAATAAATTACTTTACACATACACCTGTTGATGATGCACTATGTCTGTTTTTTGCTTTAATACATTTTGTATATCTATCATATTCGTTTCACCATCTTGCCCCACAAGTCTATTGATAAAATAAAACAAATACATAGTAGTTAGCCAATTGGTAAAATCTTCTTTAGAATTCAAATGCTTCTTTAGGTTTACCATTACCCATGAAAAATGTTCCCAAGTATCATAGCATGAATCACAATCTCTATTTACTCCCGTGCAACATCTTCTGGTAGAGGAAAAATCAGCATTATAGGCTCTGAAATGAGGGTTGTATGGGTTACCATTATCAAATCTTTCAAAATTACTTTCATGATTAGTCGATAGATTTGTACACACCTCATATCCCCAACTTTCATCAAATAGTTTTCCTTCGGAAATCACCTTATTAAATGAAGGGGTCATCAATATCTTATCAGGATACTTCTCAATCATTCTGTCAATTTCTTTCCGCACTTCATCAAAGCCAGCTTTATAGTCATGTTTATTCCCTAAACCTGATAAATCACTATAATAGTTAAATAAAACAGCATTGCCATTTTCAATGCATGTTGACACTACCTTTTCGATCTGATTGGCATAGCCTGGGGCAACGGTATAATACCAAAAAGCCCGAGAATCATTTTTATAATTTTTTAATGCTTCTCCAAAAAGATCACGTTTACCATTCCCTCTTAACGCTGCATCTGTTTCTCTTTCCCCCCAAATGGAAATGCCTATTGGTAAATTTTCCAGTCCTTCATTAGGGATTTTTATGAGTCCATTAGTGGCTACATTGCACTTAAAGTTATCATAAACCTTTTTAATTCTAGGAATGACCATACTTGGCTCACCACCAACTATGGTCACAAAATTTGTTCCCCTTTCTTTTTCATTTAGGATAAACTCATCAAACGCTTTTTCGTCAGGAACATTTATCGCATCCATTCCTTCTTCAAAATAGTAACACCCTTTGCAACGCAAATTGCACACATGGGTAAGATCTACAGAAATAGAACGTATCGATCCTGCAGCTCTAATTTCATTATAGAGTTTATTTAAAACTGAATCTTGTAGGTAAGATTTTAACTTCGTCATCCCCTCAAAATTTACTTCCCAAAATTTGTTAACTCCTTTATGAAATAGCTTCTTCTACAAGTTGGATGATGTCTTTAACTACCATTTTATCTTCATTTCCAGTAGTTTTAACAGCATCGCTAAACATAGAGTAATCTTTTGGACAGCAAACAATGAAATGATCTGCATTACCTAATGAAACCGCTTCCTTAATTCTGATTTCACTTGGGCGAGCTTCCATTTTTGAGTCGTCCATCCATACTCTACCTCCTCCTGCACCACAACAGAATGAATTTTCCTTGCAACGAGGCATTTCAATTAGTTCTACTCCCATCGCTTCTAAAAGCTTTCTAGGAGCTTCCGTTTCACCGTTATAACGTCCTAAATAACAAGGATCGTGATAGGTTACTTTATAATTCAACTTCTTAGTAAAGTTTAATTTACCCTCTTGGTGAAGTCTTAATAAAAGACCTGTATAATGGAATATAGAGTAATCGCCACCAAATTCTGGGTATTCATTCTTTATAGTGTTGTATGAATGTGGGTCGGTTGTAAATATTTCTTTAAACTTAGCAGAGCTAAATGTTTCAATATTCTCTTCTGCCAACATCTCATATAGTCCTTCTTCACCAACTCTTCTAATGTCATTTCCTGAGTTCTTTTCACCTTCGTATAATATGCCAAAGTCAACTCCAATTTTATTCATGATAGAAGCAACTTTAACTGTTAAATCTTGAATTCCAGCATCGTAAGAAGCAAAATCTCCCACAAACCACATAAATTCTGCGGCTTCTTTTCTAACATCCTTTACTTTAAAGTCAAGTTTCGATGTCCATTTAGCTCTATTTCTTTCAGATTGCCCAAAAGAGTTACCATAGTCACCAAGATTAGCCAATGCATCTTGTAATGAATCCTCCATATCGCCCTCTTCCACTAATGCTCTACGTAAGTTTACAATAGAAGTGAGGTGTTCGATACCAACAGGACAAGCTTCTACACATGCCATACAAGTAGTACACGACCATAATCTATCAGCAGAAATAATATCTCCTGCTATTGTACAATCCTCTTTTTGAGTTTTAGAAAAAGTTTGGTTAAACCACTCTTTACTATTTTCATTTGAGAAAGTTCTAAGATCAAGGATTACATCTCTAGGCGACAATGATGTTCCTGCTGCATTAGCTGGACATGCCACATGACATCTACCACATTTGGTACAGGCATCAAAATCCATGAGTTCTTTCCAAGTGAAATCACTAAGTGATTCATAGCCCATGTTTTTGTCCTGCTGCTCTTCCGTAACTCCAGGAAGTTTTTTTGCTGCCATCTCATCTTTAAACATGAGGTTAGCGTAATCGATAAGCATGTGTATAGCCTTAGAATAAGGAATATAGGCTATAAAGAACATCACCATAACAGCATGAAACCACCATGAATACATGTGAAATGTGTTGGCAGAATCAGTAGACATGCTACTAATCATCCCTGCAATAGTCCAACCTACTGGCGACCACTTTTCGAAAGAAGGCATGCCATCAGCACTAATTCTAAATCCTTCTATTACAAAACCAGTTATTGCTACTAATAATAATAACCACAGGAAAATTTTGTCATCTGTTGAATACCCTTTTCGGCTATATTTTTCCTGATCTAGATCTGGTCGAGAATAATCTAGCTGAGGGAGTTTTTGAACTACACGCCTTAGCATCATCATCACTAAACCAACAATGAATAACGCGCCAAAAACATCAAGAATTAATGAAAACCAAAGGTAAAAAGTACCCTCTAACAAATGTATATCTAAAAATCTGAGGAAGTCATGATCTAATGCTACAATAGCTGTACCTATTAACAATACAATAAAACCCCAAAATATTAGCCAATGAGCATATCCGGCATATTTATCTCGTTTAAATACGGTTGAATTTTTTCCCATGATAGCTGCTGCCTTCATAAATCTGCTAAACAGATTATTAAATCGGTTGGCATCTCTACCTTGTTTATATTTCTTGTATTTACGATAAAATCCATATAGGAAAATAACGATTGAAAGAAATGCAATCGCATAGAATGCATACTGCATTACATCAGGAAAATTTCTGTAGATTTCTCTGGTTTCTAACATTTTAGTATAGGTTAAGTTATTCGTAATACTTCTTCAGTAGTATTTATTATTCATATTAAGCAGTTAAGTGCTTCCAATGTATTGACAGAAGAACGAAGCTGGAAGTCGGAGTGCCACAGTCTTCGGCCTTCTAACTCCCGACTTCCAGCTTATATTTCCTGACTCCCAATTCTCCCAACAAAATACAGTCTTACTAAATCCATGAACTCATTGTCCCATCTGATTTAGCTGTTTGTTTAAAGTTTACTACTCAAAGCTGGAATTAAGTCGAAAAGATCGGCTGTACAACCATAATGAGCATAATCAAAAATAGGAGCATTAGGATCTGTGTTTACTGCGATAATAAGATCCGCTTCTTTCATTCCTTCAATATGTTCTGGTGCTCCACTAATACCTAGCGTTAAGTATAATTTTGGTTTTACTTTTAAACCTGATTTACCAACTTGTCGCGTTTTACCCAGCCATTTGTTATCCACTATTGGACGAGAACAAGAAACTGCTCCTCCAAGTTTCGCAGCTAATTCTTCTACCATAGGAATGTTTTCATCACTCTGAATACCTCTTCCTGCACTTACTAACACGTCTTGCGTAGTAATATCCACATCTCCACCTTCAGGCTCAATAAGTTTACGGAATTTTACTTTTACTTCTGATAAATCAGGAGCAGCTGCCTCTTCAACAGCAGGTGATCCATCAACTTTTCCAGCATCGCCTGGAAAAGAACCTGGAAGTACTGAAACAATACATTTTCCAGACACAGCAGATTCTACATTTACTTTACCACCATAAAGTTGACTAGTAACACTATCTGTCCCCATATCAGATGCATAAGCTATTAAAGGCATATCTTGTGATACACTCAATCCTGCTGCTATATCCATCCCCATTGACGTGTTACCTACCATAACCATGTCAGCATTGCCATTCGAAACTACCTCACTAACCGTTTTAAGGTATGCTTCTGGATTAAATTCTGCTAATTCAGGGGCATCAACAGTAATTACTTTAGAAGCTGCACCTAATTCTGAAGCTAAATCTTTGTTTCCAATTAGAACGGCAGTTACATCACCTAATTCTTTTGCTTTCCCAAGCATTTCAAACGTTATGTCCTCCACTTTTCCTTTAAAGTGTTCAACAACTACATATATATTGCTCATTTTATTCCTTTTTCGTTTAAGATTTCAATTATTCTAGCTGCTGCTGCTTCTGCATCATCACCAAGCATTTCAGCTCCTTGTCCACCTTCTGGTTTAAACATTCTGGAAACTTCTGATCCAGCATTTCCATCCGTTGATCCTGACACTTCTTCTATATTTATCCCACGACTCGCTTTCCTTATTTTAGCAACTGGGATATATCTTGGTGTTTCTCTAGCAGCTTGCACTCCAATAACAACTGGTGTAGATACTTCAAACTCTGCAACAACACCTCCACCATACTCTTTTTGTACTACAAGGTTATCTCCATCTTTTGTTACTCCAGTAACTACATTAATGTTAGGAGTATTAAGATGATTAGCAATAATACCTGCCAACTGTCCATCTCTGTCATCAACTGCCTGAACTCCTGTCATCACCATATCAAAGCCCATGGCTTGTATAGCATCAGCCATTGCTTTTCCTGCTGCATGGCTAGACACAGCAGATCCAAAATCTCCCATAATCTTTACCACTTTATCTGCTCCTTTAGCTGCAGCCGCATGAAGTACTTTGTCTATGCCATCGCTATCTAGTACAATAGCCGTAACTGTACCACCATTAGCTTCTTTATACAATAACGCTTCTTCAAGTGCATGATCATCAAATTCATTTATTTTATACTTGAGCCACTCTCGGTTTAAATCCTTTCCCGAGCCGTCAATTTCCAGTTCTTCTACTAAGTCTGGGACTTGTTTAATTGGTACTACTATGTTCATTTCTGACTATATTAATTGTTAAAAATATTATTCTTACTTCTGGAGTATTTCCTCCAATTTCATTTCTTCTCTAATTTGAACTAAATCATTTTGTTCTGGTGTAAACGGAAAATCACGGAAATTTTCTGTAGGACGATAACTACCATAAGGTCTTGTGCAACCTACTTCACCTTCTACATCAGGACAGCCGTCTGTTTTAAATGGAGATTCTTCATTAAACGCTTCTATAATATTATCGAGTTCAATATTTGGTGCTTTCAACGAAACAATTCTTCCAATATCATCAAATCCAATATTTTCTCGTTTTAAGTCATGATGCTCAATTAAGTGCTTAATCAATTGTATTCTTCTCCATCTAGTTATCTCAGGCTGATCCCAATCTCCCATTCGTGAGTCAGGTTCAGGATTAAAAGAAAATAGATAAGGAAAAATCTGATTACCATAAAGTTTGTAGAAAATATCAATCAAATCTTTGTCTGTTTCTCCCAGTCCTACTACTGTATGAATATTCACCTTCCAAGGTCCCCATATCTCACGTGAAAGATTGATGATATCCCAATAGTTACTCCATTTCAAAGATCCATTAGGAACATTCGTTCTATGCTTATAAAATAATTCTTCCGTTACAGCATCCAACCCAACACCAATCATATCTACTCCCAAATCGAAATATGATTGCAATTTTTCTCTATTTAAAACTGGAGGAGCTATTAGTAAAGAAAGTGGTGTATCTACCTTTTCTACTATTTTTTTAGTGATGTCATACGTATCTTTATGAGCTCGGCCATGTGTCACCATAGAGATACATAGTCGGGTTAGTTTATCCTCATGTTCAACCATTCGGTCTACAAAGTAATCTGTATCGACCAATGGCCACTCTACTCTAATAAATGATTTTTCTTCATAATCCCCAGGTCTGGTTCTGGCAAGACCGCAATATCCACAATCTGACAAACAGCCATTTTCATAGTTCAATAAAATATTGATGCCTCCAAACTTAAAGTCCCTGGAAAATCTTCCTGACTGCATTCTTAGTGCCATCGAACTTGCTGCACTGATTCGAACGAAATCAGGGCTAACTTTATTCTCTACCTTTGATGATAAAGCTTCTACTTGGGTCATAGTATATTTTAGTTATAGTTTAAAATTAGAGGTTTTAAATATTCATTGCCATAGATTTCCAGGTAAAACTACCTAACCACTTGCCTTTCTTGAGATCAATTTTAATATGCTTTGGTGTCAAAGCCTTTATTCTAGTTACAGGCATTTCAACTGCATCAAAACTATCTCCTTTCAAATCTTTAAGTTTACAACTTTTTGCTTGCAATGGTTTATAATACATGTACAAATAATCAGTGATTTTTGTCACCTTATTCTTTGGTTTTTCTTCTAAGAACACTACTTTTTTTTGCATGAAATAAGTGAAATATAACTCCATACCCACATAAATTGGTCTTTTAGCATGCTCAAGAAATGTCATCGCTTTCTCTGTTAGATGAATGCTAATAGCACTGTTATTTATTAATCCATATAGTATTGTTCCTCTCAAACTTCAGCTTTTGGGTAATAACATGAACCATTATATGTGTATCTTTTTTCTGCCAAAGCTCTCTGAGATGCAATCCAGATAGCATTTACAATGTCGTCATTGCCTAATAAATGTGAGGATGAGTTATTTGAGGAATACTCAAGAACAACTTTATCCACTACTTGAGCGATATGTTCTTTATCAAGTGGACTCCATTTAAGTTTTGATTCTATTTCGGAAAGCATTTCTTCTTGATCAAGAAAGTCTCCAGTAATCAATACACTTTTAATGTTTTCGCCCTTTAGACCAATGTATGTCCTGAGTAGTCCCGCAGGGGTTTTTTTAAGGCTTACACCTGTCATATCGGCCTGAGGTGAACGCTGAAAAATCCAGTTTTCATTTTCATATGTTTCACTAGCAATATGATCAATCAATTTTTGCTCTTCAGTAGATATATTTTGTGCTTCAAACGATTTATCGAAAGCTTCTGCATATTTTCTTAATATAACTGATTTCAGGTCAGTCATGTTAACTTCAGTGCTAAGTTCTCTATTAATAGAGGTTAGTCTTTGCTCAATAGAAGCTATTTTTCTTTTATCTGAATACTTTTGAATTGGGATTTTCAACACTTTCAACATTACATCAATATCGAAATCCAACAGAAGGCTTGCGTGAAACTGAATAGCTCCATTTGGACTAATATAAACACCAAGACCCGCAATTTTTTTTCCTTCAACTTCAAGATCATTTTTAGACCGAAATGTAGCTTCAATTCCAAGTTCTTTTAAGGCATCCAAAATAGGGGCTGATAGCTTTGTGTAAAGCTCACTAATATGTTCCCATGGGAATTCTTGCTGGCTTGTAGTAAAACAAATACCCAACTGATTAGCTCCCATAAGTATCGCTCCACCACCCGTTAATCTTCTTCCAAACCCAAAGTCTAACTCTTTGCACTTATCAATATCAATTTCGGCATTTATATCTTGAAATCTACCTACTAGAACACTGTGATCTTTATAATTATATAGCCTTAAAATTGCTGGATACTCCGACCCAACCTCATTGGTGTGGAGATTTGTTAAATACTCGTCTGTTGCCAACCCTTTTGAAGCTGACATCTCTTTTTGGTCGATGTATCTCCAGTTTTTCATTATTCTACTCCGCACGAACAAGAATTTTCATAAAAAGAGGGTGAAAGACCCATCTCTTTTGAATACTCAATAATACCTTCCGCTGGATATGCAATTCCATTTAATCCTGCATTAATCGCAGCTTTATCTACAATTTTTTTGTACTCTCCACCTGGCCTGGCACATCCCAATAAAATTTGAGTAGTAGGCATTTTTAATCTGCTTTTTATCAAAAACTCTTCTACTTCATCAGTATTTGGTGGAGAAACATCTTGCATTTTAGTACCTTGTAAAGGCATGAAAATCACAATGATAAGTGCATGGGTTGGATATTTGCTAATCATGTCCAAGGCTGCATATTCTCCCAAAAACTTTCCGTAATGAAGACCTAGGATAATATGAGGTCTTATACTAAGCTCATATTTCGTTAAAGTTGCCAGTGTACGATCAAAATCCTCCACCGTAGATGTCATGTGATATACTTGCTCAATGGTTTCTTGTGCACCAATAATATCTAATGCCACCCCATCAATATCAGCTTTTTTAAGTCCCTCGGCCATGGCTTCATCCACCAAACCAGTATGCATCATAACCTTAAGCCCTAGTTCCTGCTTTATTCTAGCAATATCATCTATATGCTTAAGAAAAGGTACTTGACCATTTTTCATTGAACCCCCACTAATTAACACAGATTCCGTTCCGTTTGCAGCAAGGTTTTTGCACATATTGAACAAACCGTCTTTTGCATCCAGAGGAATCATTGGTTCTAGTACCTTTTTATCACAATGGTCACAACTTAATGCACAACCACTCCCTGTGATACTTATAGGTAGAAAGGCTCTTGGATTTGTTTGTTTAAATCCAGGGATGTCATATTTTTTTAACCCAGGAGCATAGTATAAAATATCATTAGAAAAGTTCTTTTGTCTAACTTCAAATGCTTCAGATTTAACTTCTGTTGAACCAACTATTGTGCTATCCATCCCTTATCCTCAAATTTTTTAAGTTCTGATTTGAACCAACTTACGATATCATCATCTCCAAAAATTAGTTTTGGGATTTCTTCATCTTTATTTGTTAGTTTTAACTTTACCAACCACCCTTCACCATATGGATCGGTATTAATTAGGCGTGGATTTTCTTGCACCTTTTCATTAATCTCTGTAACAACACCAGAAACGGGTGCATTCAAAGGGCCTACATGCTTTTCAGCTTCTATATTACCAAAACTTTGTCCACGTTTCACTTCTGTGTCTAGCCCATCAAACACTACTGCTACAAAAGAACCACTAGTTTCTTGAACTAATGGACTCATACCAATTCTAGCTTCACTACCATTCAAATCAACCCAAAAGTGGGAGTCAGCATCGTAATAATAATTTTGATTTATTTCGTATTTATCAATTTTTTCCATTTCGGATAGATTTATATAAATTAAGCCATTGCTTCATCAATTAACTCGGCAATATCTTTTACCAATAATTTTCCCTCGTTGCCAGTAGATTTTACTGCGTCTTCGAATCTAGAAATTTCGTAAGGGCAGCACACTACTAAAACATCTGCTCCTGTTTCAACCGCTTCTCTCACTCTGTTTTCAGACAATCTTTCGTTCACGTGATCAGACATAAAACCATCTAACCACATTCCACCACCACCACCACCACAGCAATAGCTTTGTTCCTTACAACGTCCCATTTCAATCAGCTCTACTCCTGGCAAAGCATCAATAATATTTCTAGGTGCCATATACTCTCCGTTATGTCGTCCTAAATAACAAGGGTCATGAAAAGTAACTTTTATGTTCAAGTCATTTTTCAAATCCAACTGATCCATCATAGGAGCAAGCATTGTAGTATAATGTTCAACATCATAGTCACCACCTAACTCAGGGTATTTCTTTTTCATAGCATTTAATGCATGAGGGTCAGTGGTCATTATTTTTTTGAACTTGTACTTATCAAAAGTGGCAATGTTGTATTCTGCAAATTCTTCAAATAGACCTACTTCTCCTGCTAACCTTTGTGAATCGCAGGAGCATTTTTCTTCAGTACCTAAAATTCCAAAATCAACATTCAGTTTAGTAAGTATTCTTGCCATTGCCTGACTAGTTTCCTGACCTCTTCCATGATAAGCTGGATAACATTCAACGAACCACAAGTAATCCGCTTCCTTTTTATCTTTCATTATAGGAACTTCTACACCAGCATTTTGTATCCAGTCTGCTCTCTTCCTTTGCGATTCTCCTAATGGGTTACCATATTCAAAAGTATTTTCAAAAGCTTCCTGTAATTCAGCAGGGACATCAGCCTCCATAACAGCCTCTTCCCTAATTGCTGGCATAATTTTGATCATATCAACAGATTTAGGACATACTCGCAAGCAGTTCATGCAAGTAGTACATTTCCACAAATCATCATCAGTGAAAAGATCCATTCCTTGTTGTAGCTGTCTGAATATTTTTCTTGGTCCATATTCACCTCCAGCTTGATTTACTGGACAAACAGGAATGCATTGAGTACATTGATAGCACCATCCCATGGACTCAGCTCCTTCAACACTCGTAACTTTATCCAAACCTGATGTATCGTAGTCTGTTAAAACACGTTGTTCAAACATTCTATTCCAGTCTGGCCCTAATTCGATTCCATCAACTACTGCACTTTCCTTTTCAATGATTTGTTTTTTATGAATTGGCATGATATAAAATTATTTTTTTTAATACTTACAATTAAACCGTTACCGGCTTTCTCCTCTCATGAACTCCCAAAATTCTTTTTGAAAATTCTGCAATTGGAGGCATTACTTTATTAAACTCTTCTGTCATTTTAACCTTAAAAATGGTATAGGCATATATAACATATACACAGCTTAAATAAACATTTGTTCCGAAAAGAGATCTGTTAATAAACTGAAATTTTACAGCCTCAGCCATTTCATGTGTGAAAGCTACTGCTTTACCTACATTCATGTACATCTCTCCATAAGTTGCCGCTGATAATTTATAATCTTCACTAGCTACTAATGGCAAAGCACCTGTATTCAATTTTGGATCCCAGAGCCATCTGCTCCACAACCAGTATTTATTTGGTTCGTTATAGTGTAACAATTCAGAGGCTAAATCAAATCGGATATATATGTCCAGTTTTTTGTGCGTATCTATAAAATTTTGAAACCTTTCCTTGACTGGGAGTTCATCATATAAAAGTGCATAAATACTCGTTTTATATTCCTCCAATGAATAGGAATCAAACATTAGTTTTATTTTTCTATTGACTACAAATATTTTTTTAAATACTTGCGTTAATTCATCAACAGTTAAAGTAGGCAATTCAACACGATTCAAATATTGTTGCATGAAATGACTTTTGTTCTCTACCAGAGAAGCGATATCAATCAAATCTTCTTTTTGAATTCTTCCAAGTGTTTCTTTCATAAACTCTTGGCATGCTTCCATGTCTATTGTTTGACTCATGATAACTACGCTGGAACTGCTGCTTTTCTAATTGCCCCAATTGATTTCATTACTGCTGACCCTGCTGCTGATACGGAATCTTCCAAATCGGCAGGACCAGTACACGCTCCTGCTGCAAATACACCTTCTACATTCGTAGAAACTGTGTTCAATGCTCCTCCAATGGTTTCAATAAATCCATACTTGTTTTTATTGACACCAAAAACTTCAGCCATTTCTTTGGTTCCTACGCTAGGCTCCATTCCTACTGCCAGTATCACCATATCCATAGGTACTTCCATGGGTCTTCTGAGTGTGGTGTCCTCACCTTTAACTATCAAATGGTCACCTTGTTTTAATATTTCTGTAGCCATTCCTTTTATGTAATTTACTTTATGCTTTTCCTGTGCAGGCCAGTAAATTTCATTTTCCCAGTATCCATACATTCTCATGTCTATATAGAAAATGTAGATTTTTGCATCAGGACAGTGATGTCTCACTTCAATGGCTTGCTTTGAAGAAATGCCACAACATACTTTAGAGCAGTATTCATTTCCAATTTGCCGATCTCTAGATCCAACACATTGAATAAAAGCTACACTTTTTGGCTTCTCTCCATTTGATGGGCGCACAAAATTTCCAGCAGTAAACATTTTTTCGGCATCCACTAATGTAATAACATCATCATGCTCGTAATAGCCGTATTTCTGTGTTTCTCTTCCTGGATCAAAATGTTGAAAGCCTGTTGCCAATATTACTGCCCCAGCTTCAATATCGATTTGCTTTCCTCCCTGTTCTGCTTTCACAACAAAGTTTCCTAACTCACCTTCTGATCCTGTCACGGTAGTATTGAGCATTAACTCAACTCCAGAATTATCAGTAACCGCATCTCTCATTTCGTCCATTGCCTCTTTAGCACTTCGCATATCAGGAGTAAGAGCCGCATACTGCGCTTCATCAGGAGTACCCCCTAATCTATCTCTCTTTTCTACTAATATTGCCTTATAACCTAGATCGGCAACACCTCGAGCAGCCTCAAGTCCTGCGGGTCCACCTCCAATTACAATTATATTTTCACTAGCCATTTGAATTATTCTTTTGTGTTAATGTTGATTTATTTAGCGTCTTCCCAAGACATATATTCGTTTTTACCATCTTTAATTTTCTGGATTTCATGTTGAAATTCACTCCATTTCTTTTCATGATCAATTCCCAATTTTTCTAAAAAGGCTTTGTTGTCAGTATTGTGCCAATGTAACTGTAGCACTTTGTAGGGATGTGCTCCCATAGCTAAAGCAGCCATTTGTGAATCGGACATTACTGGTAGTCCCACTTTCTTATCATGCGCTTTGCCAGCAAACTGACTTTGATCTAAAGTAGTAACACATCCTGTATCATGAGTTACAGTTACATCTGGGTTAGCTTCTTCTATCATGACACCTATTTTCCTTTGAACAGAAAAAGAACGTGAAAAATCCCTTGACACAAGTATGTGGCGGAATCCAAATCCGCAGCAATCGAACCAAGTAGAATAATCAGCCACATTTATACCTAATGCTTTTAGGGTTCCTGAAATAATTGCTGTTCGTTGTGCACCATAAATTTCACTATCATATATCGCATCGTCTTCAATTAGTTTATGATAATGACAAGCAGGATGTACAGTAGCTGTAATCATACTCATATCTAATTGCTGTCTTTCCGCTATCCGATCTTTCATTGCCAAAACCCACTCGCTGTAATGAACGATTTCCTCTGGAATAACAAAAGGTTTCCCCAGCTTTTCCATAATAGCCTTTACCTTTCTTCTTAATTCTGGTTGATGAACCAGCGCATGACGAACTTCTTTATAATGTCCGAAACTTGTTCCACAGTGAATAAGTGGAAAGTAGCCTACTTCATAAGCAGAGGCAAAATTTCTAATAGCTACTGCTGCCTGCGCCTCAGGATTAGAAGTTGCGGAAGCATAATAATTCCAAGCTGTACAAGATGTCTGATTTGTAGGATCATGATAATCCAAACCAAACTCTCTATTCAACCAAAATATTGAGGCTGAATACCCAGGAATATGGCCACACTGTCCGCAGCTTTTATGATGCCAAGTATGCTCTATGGGAATTTTCTTTTTCCGACCATATTTGGTATCTAATTCAATATATGGCTCTGGCACGCGTTGAACAATCCATTCCCCTTCTTTTTCCAACTGAAAAATAGCGTCTGTAAGATCAACTTTTTCGCCTTTGTCCGTGTCCATTGAGTGTTTCCGTTCATCGGCTTTTAATACTGGTAAGTGTAGCATAATTTATTTATTTACTATTTTAATCAAAAGTTACGTCATCATATCCTGCCTCTTCCAAGCGTTCTTCCATTACATCAACAATTATATCATACAGTCCTTCATCTACGCCTGAAATTAAATCCATTACTCCTGTCATGTGCCAAATTAAATAGAGTTCAATAATTGTTTTGTCATCAATTACCCAACTTGTTTCTGTTGTATGTAAAGTTTCTGGTGGCAGTGCTTTTCTCCAATCATCCAAATTTTCAGCAATTTCATAAACATGTGTTCCCCAATCTGGGAATGCATCGGGTTGAAGCATGTCTGGAGACACTTGGGTTCCAGTTAGCATTATTTTATAAATAATTCTACCATATCCCTGAAGTGCTTCTTTAGCCGACTTAAGACCATTTTTAACAGATACTTCTCTTAATATTGTAATAATTTGCCCTGGAGAATTTTTCCTAGGACATCGATCACAAGAAAAACATTGTGAACAATCCCAAATACTATCAGCCATCAACGTATAGATGAGGTCAGTGTCTTCACGCGCTACAGCTTGAGCAATTACTCGTGGACTGAAGTCATAAAATCGAGCCGATGGACAGGCTGCTACACAAATACCACATTCATAGCATCCATACAGCACATGCTCCCATCGTTCGTCCGCTTTTGCCTCTGCAAAAAGCCGATCTTTTTCCTCCATGGAAACATCTGAATATTTGTTCTGACTAAGGTCAAGTGCCATCATAGCTTATGTCGTTTATTTTAATGTTATTGTTAAAAAACAAAAGGTTATTCCTTCGAACTCCCCTATTTTAATCGTATGTATCAGCACCTTCAATTTGTTCGCAAGCCTGAATATCATCTCTTTCAATTTTTTCCTTATAGGCTGAAACAGCAGCATCTCCTGACACCATTGTGGCTAAATCACTTGATAAATCATCTGCTTTCATTTCTACAATCCATCCATTATTGTAAGGACTTTTATTGATTAACCCTGCATCTGAAGATAGAGCATCATTGATTTTAGTTATCTCTCCTGCAACAGGTGATTTTACTGGACCAACATACTTACCACTTTCCACTGTGGCAATCGGTTTTCCTTGCTTTCTAGTAGTACCAACTTTTTTCGTTTTTGCATGTAATAATGGGCCTGCTAGATTTTGAGCAACATCAGTCATGCCTATTGCTACTGTAGAATCATCAATCACCCTTACCCAGGTATTGTTTTCTACATTATAATACAAATCTTTAAGGATTACACAACCGTTAACTTTTTCGTGAGCCATTGTAATATTTGTTTATATTGTTTGAATTCTTTTTGTATTAGAAATACATTACATGATCGTAAGACAAAGACAAGTCTATTATACTTGTTGCACCAAGAATTTCAACACCTTCAATCAAATCCTCTGTTTTCATGTCCCATAATTCAAGACTTTGCTGACATACTCGTAGTTCTACCTCTGAATCCATTGTCATTTCTAGCATTGTTTTAAGGTTAACATTACTGTCTTTTACCAATTGAACTTTTTCTGCTTCTCCCTTTTTGAGTTGGTTAGTACCATCCATTGTAAACCACACCATTACTTCCATTTCCATAGCTGCTGCTGCCATAGCATAAAAAAGTGGTGAATAAGTACGATTAGGTGTAGCTACTCCGTGCGTTTGAATTACGAGAATTTTTTTGCCCTCATGATCCTGATCTTCCATATTGTTGTTAAGTTAAGTTAAATAATATTTTATTATGATTTCTAAATTTTACATGTGCCATCATGACCTGTATAGAAATATATTAAAGTGTCTCCCTCCCATTCATCTTGATCTAGTAAATGATCTCGCAATATTTCCTTGTCTTTATTATATTTCAATACTTTCACTCTTGTTACTCTATTGTTATCTTCTTCAAATTCTACAGGTTCGAGAAGCACCCAGTTATCTGGTATTATTTTATAAAGCTCTGTCACCTCATTATTACTAATACTTTTTCCTGTAATTATCTCATCCACCTCCACTAATTTTTTTCTTCTCAATATATATCATCATCAATGCTTCGATCCATTGTTCTTTTGTTAAAAAAGACCAATCCGATCCTTGGAGGTTAAAAAAAGAACCAATTGCAATTGATAAATTTTCTTCTGTTAAAGCCAATTTCATCAATTTTGTTTCTAATAAATCAATCACTTTTTTGTGTTGATTATCAGTAAAGTCAATATTGATATAATCTACAATATTTTCATTTAATCTCATAGTAATATTCAGGGTTTGATCACCAGCCTGATAGCTCGTATTACCCACCCAAATACCTGTATGAATTTTAATTAACCTACATTTTTTTTCTGGCTGTTTAATGGAAAATGTCCATGAATCATTTTGAAGCTTATATTCTTGATTTTCTATTTCCAATAATTCCTCATCAGTGAAATTATCGTCAATAAATTTCATTCCATGAATTTTTTCGCACATCTGTTTATATACCATCTTGACTTCATCAAAATTGGGTATTGAAACAACTTCTTCCGACAATGACGACATGTATTTACTCATCGAGTGATTAACCTCGTTGCGCATTCTCTCATTCGGAAGTTTTAATGCTCCTATCATGTGTTTACTGTCAAATTCTTTAATAAAATTTCCAGTAACCACTTCAGCATTTCCAATGTATGCTGCTCCCGTCCCTACTATTTTTTTTCCATTTACATGTACGTCATGTCCGCCATACTCGTACGCATCGATGCCAAAGAACTTATAAGTTTCAATCATTGGTTTAATGAAAATTTGAAACTTTTGTTCCACCTTTTGTGGAATTGATTTGGGGTGAAAAATCCATTGAACAAACAATTGCTTGTTATCAATGTACACAGCTCCCCCTCCTGTCTGTCTTCTTATTACAGGCAGGCTGTTTTCCTTACAATACTTCAAATCCAACTCTTTATTTGGATCTTGAAAATACCCTACGCACATGTAAGGATTTTCGGGTATAGACATTACAATTGTGTTGGGCGATTGCTCATTGAGTGAATAACCCAATCCGTGGTAAATGCTTTGGGAGCGTATATCACTCACCCTCCCTGCATCTATCCACCTTATTTTCATTAATTTATTTAAATGAAGAGATTAACATCTGAATCCACTGCAAACTCTAAATAGGCTGCAGCTCCAGCAAACTCTGTTTCTTCTATAAGTTCTTTATTTTTAATGCCAAACACATCCAATGTCATTTGACAAGCTATCAGTTTCACATCCATTTCAACAGCCATATCTCTCAGTTCTTCAACAGAAGCAACTCCTTTGTTTTTAAATCCTTTTTTCATCATGGATCCAGCGAAACTTTCGAAACCAGGTATGTTTGAGGTTATTGCATTTGGAATAGGCCAGGTAATGTTTTGAAATCCTTCCGGTCCAAAAGGCATTTTCATTGGCATCGCAGGGTTGCCAACAGGTGTTACAGGTAATTTAAGGTCTTTCTTTAATAATGGTAAACCATAAAAAGTAAAAAAGATACCTACATCCCAACCCATTGCTGCGGCTGCCGTAGCTAAAATAAAAGGAGGGTAGGCCCAATCTAATGTACCTTTCGTTGCGATCATTGCTAATTTTGGCATAATTAATGTGTTTTTTTGATTACAAATCTAAATTTTCCCCCTTCATCTTCTGCTTCTAACAATTCATGCTTGGTTTGATTTGCCCAGGCTTTCATGTCAGGCATGGACCCTGCATCTGTCGAAATCATTTCCAAAATTTTCCCTACTTCCATTCCTTTAATCATTTTTGCTGTTTTAACAATTGGCATAGGACAAAGAAGCCCTGATGTGTCAAGTGTTTGATCAATAGTATTATCCGCCATATAATTTGTGTTTATGTTGTTTATTATAGTTCACAATTGTTTATGCAATTCAAAATTTTTGTCATCTCCTTTTGAATTAATTTATAATGAATAAATCGTCCATCTCTATACGATTGTATTATTCCTTTGTCTTTCATTTTAGTTAAATGGTGTGAAAGTAATGTCGCTTCAATTCCTAAATATGCCTGTATTTCATAAACAGGATGATATTCCTCGTCTTCAAGAAATCTTAATATTTCTAATCGATAAGGATATGAAATTGCCTTTAGCATCTCAGAAGCCTTAATGAATTTTTTGAACTCTTTTTCTTTCTTCTTCGACCTTACCATCTTTTCCATTACCATTTTTTTATTTTTCGGAATTAAATGTATGTATATTTGAACAACTATTCAAGTTTTGAATTAAATTTAATAAAAAAACCAAAGAAAAATTTGTTAACATGTCCTTAGAGCCAGTAAAAATATCAAAACAAGCCGCTGAAGAAATTAAAATAATTATGCAAAGTGATGAAATCCCAAACGATCATTGCTTACGGATTGGTGTGAAAGAAGGAGGGTGTGGAACTGGTGGATTTACAATTGGTTTTGATATAAAAAAGGAAAACGATTTAGCATATATCAATAATGGCGTGCAAATATATGTTGACAAAAAACACGTAATGTACCTCATGGGGATGGAGGTTAATTTTCGGGAAGACGGTGATAAATGGGGGTTCGTTTTCGAAAACCCTGATGAAAAGAAAAAAAATTGATTTAGGAGATAAGGGAAAAGACTGAATTCAATTTGTCCTGAATAGTATTTATGACTAGAGTATAATAGTTTATCTATAAAAGACAGCATAGGAATATCGTGCTCTCTACACGCAGGCAGTGTTCTTCAGGAATTAATTGTAAAATTTACTAAATATTTACTTCGTCTAATCTAATAGCTCTCGAAGTTAAGTGTCTAAACATTCCGGAAGTTTTAGAATTGATACTTAAGTCAGAAAATCATTAAAATATTCATCCTCTAGTGTTTTATTTTCTTTAAGGTTAAGATTTCTCCAGTCCTGATTCCGAAAAACGCAATCAGGCTTGCGAAATGACTACCTAGAAGTTAATTACGATTGCCCTAAGTAACACCAAATATTTATTCCGCTTTCCATATTTACCGTCATTCAGAACGATACATAGTGAGTGAAGAATCTCACTATTATTTAACCCTCTTTACTCCCTCAATTTAAACCTCCTCGGTGATATGCCATTTGCCGCAAGACAAACGCATGTCATGTTTTTGATTTGCAATAAAAAACACCCCTCTGTGTCTCCCCACAGAAACACATATTGTGCATTTTTTTATCAGATGACAATAGTTTAAAAAAAACGCCTTTTCTTAAACTCTAATAAAATTTTTTATCAAAACTTTTGTCAATTGTAGACTTTATAAATTCATCAGAAGTATCTCTTTTATGGGATATAATGTTATTAGTATGATCTACATCATAATCCTTTATCCATGTTTTGTGGTTTAACGCAAGTTGATGGATAGATTCAACCAAATATTGCGCTTCGTTATTTGTAGTGGTAGGATGTACTGACATCCGTATCCACCCTGGTTTTGTGCTACAATCCCCATGATTCACCAAATCAGTGATTAGCTTAGATTCTTCAGGCAATACATTAAGGAGATAATGCCCATATGTACCAGCACATGAACAACCTCCTCTTGTTTGAATTCCAAATTTATCGTTAAGAAGCTTTACCCCTACATTGTAATGTAAGCCATCTATATAAAAAGAAATAATACCAAGGCGTTCCTTATGCTCACCAGCTAATATATGAAGATTGGGTATCCCTTTTAAATTGTCCCAAATAATTTCCAGTAATTCTTCCTCTCGTTTTGTGATGTTTTCAACACCCATCTCATT
>Ga0224506_10000731_pt1 | contig 25997 bp, 26 predicted proteins | sample SF_Jan12_sed_USG_2_FD_169108 | JGI IMG/M metagenome (GOLD analysis project Ga0224506, IMG submission 169108) | Sediment microbial communities from San Francisco Bay, California, United States - SF_Jan12_sed_USGS_8_1 | ecosystem: Environmental > Aquatic > Marine > Sediment | place: USA... | reverse complement strand
CCCAATTGTTGGCACTGCTGGCTTAATTTTGGGTCTAGCCCGCTTCCAAAAGATTGATGCTCTTTGTCTTCTGGGTGAAACACGGGGATATTTACCTGATCCAAAGGCTGCCAACAGCGTTTTAGACGTGTTACAAGCGCTGTTCGGTTTTGATGTGGATTTGACTGATTTGGATGAGGAAATCCTCAAAGCTAAGAAAATGGTTAAACGTCTACAGAAAATTGAGGAAAAAAGAGTGTTGCAGGTTGAAGAAATAAGGAAAGAAGAAGATAAGAAGATGACATATATCTCGTAGAAAGGGGCTAAAAAGTCAGTTCTTTTTTGATGATTCTAACGATCTTCTCTGCAGCATTTCCATTCCCATAGGGGGATTTTGCTGGTAATTCCCTTCGTTTTTCCAGCGTCCTCGTCATGGCTTTCAGTATCTTTTGCTTTTTTATGCCGACGACTTCAGCGAATCCTGCTTTAACGGCTTCCGGTCTCTCTGTTGATAGGCGGATAACCAAAACGGGTTTTCTTATGCATGGTGCTGTTGCCTCTTCCTGTATGCCACCCGAATCCGTCACTATCATCTCACAGTTTTTCATTAAAACCAAGAAGTCTAGATAGCCAAGTGGTGGCAAAATCTGAATGTTTTTAAACTTTTTAATCTTGGTATAGACTCCGCTTTGTTGAAGTCTCTTTTTTGTTCGTGGATGCATAGGATAAACAACTGGTTGCGAAGCTTCAGCAAAAGTCTCCATAAAATTCTTGAGGACTGCTAGGTCATCTACGTTTTCTGCTCTGTGGGCAGTTGCCAGCACAAAGTTTTCAAAGCGAACGACTTCCAATATTTTTGACTTCTTTTCGGCTATTGATAGGTGCTGGATTACAGCGTCTATAACGGTGTTTCCTGTTGCGTAGATTTTCCCCCAAACACTTTCCCTTTTCAAGTTGTTTTCAGCGTTTTTTGTAGGTGCAAAGAGGTAGGTGGATATGTGATCTGTCAATCGTCTGTTGTGTTCTTCCGGCATGCGTAAATCAAAACTTCTTAACCCAGCTTCAACGTGTCCGACTGGTATTCCACGTTTCACTGCTGCCAAGGCTGTTGCCAACACTCCGTTTGTGTCTCCTTCCGCAAGGACGAGCGCGGGTGACGTTTTCTTTAACAATCGTTCCATGTGAGTTATTATACGTGCTGTTTGTGCTCCCTGTGAGTATGCTTTAACTTTGTAGCCATAGTCGGGTGGAGGGAGTTCAAGCTCCTCGATGAATTGTTGAGACATGTTGTAATCGTAGTGTTGACCGCAATGGACAAAAATTAATGGAAATTCGTTTTTTTGCAAGGCTCTGATGACTGGTGCCATCTTTATGATCTCTGGGCGAGTGCCGACAACAACCGTTACTGCTTTCATTTGGCTTTCACTAGTTGTCATCTAAATTTGCGATTCTAGGTTTTCTTTAGGTAACCTTCTCTAGGAGAGTAAATTGTTCCTTCACGTAGCAATTGGCTTATAAAGCGTTCCGCCTCACCCGTTGAGATCTTATATTTCTCTTCCAGTTCGTTTAGAAGCGCTATTTTTTCAACCAGTCCCGTTTCTCTTTGCATCTCCATTATTGTTGAAAGCACCGTTTGAAGCTTGTCTCTTAGGCTTTTGGGTTTTCCAGTCATTATGAGGTCTATATCAAACTTGTCTGAGGAGACATCTATCCCAACCTCTTCAAGGGACCTATTCGTTATGGCGACAGCTGCTTCTGCGTCTTCTGCTAAAATTTCTTTTCTTAGGGATGAGCGTGCTCTTGCTTCTGCTGTGCGTACAAGGGATTCTAGTTGGCGTGCGGTTATGGCGACTGGCGAGCCTTCTGTTTCACTTGCTGAACGCATAGCCATGTAGAAGTCTTTTAGACGTTGGACCGCTTCCTTTGTTAGTGCTGGTTTTATTCCTTTGGCATAACTTATGTATTTTCTTAGAAGTTCTGATGGTATTGGTGGTTCTACGGGGCTTAACCCTTTTCTGTGAATTTCAAGGATGTGCTCAGACATTTTGATGTCTGCCTCTTTGTTTGGTTCATCTCTTAGGATAAAAATCAGGTCGAACCTTGAAAGTATTGTAACTGGTAATGAGATGTTTTCCGCTACTGTGCGATGTGGTTCATATCTTCCCAATGCAGGGTTTGCAGCCGCAAGTATAGCTGTTCTGGCGTTAAGTGTTGCGACGATGCCTCCCTTTGCAATTGAAACAGTATGTTGCTCCATAGCCTCGTGAATTGCAACTCTATCTTCTTTACGCATCTTATCCATTTCATCGATACATGCAATTCCCTTATCAGCCAGTACAAGGGCTCCAGCTTCAAGAGTCATTCCACCGCTTTTCTCCCGTATGACGGCTGCTGTTAAGCCTGCGGCTGTTGTACCCCGTCCAGAAGTATATAATCCACGAGGTGCAAGCCTTGATACATATTGCAGAAGCTGGGATTTAGCTGTTCCAGGGTCTCCTATCAAAAGGACGTTCAGTTCTCCCCTTATTGTTATGTCTGGAAGGGTTTTTGGCACACCACCGAAGAGAAGATACATTATTGCCTCTTTCACGTGATCGTATCCATAAATTGATGGTGCAATTGAACTTATGATTTTCCGATGTATCCACGGGTCTTTTGCAAGTTCTAGGATTCTCTCTTCTTCTTCTGGGGATGGATGCACTGTTTCCGGTTCTTTACCCAAAACCCCAATTGAATTGGCATCTAAATGCAAAATGAACGCGCGGAGTTTTCCAACTGTTGGAAGCGTTGGTGCCACTGCCCGAACTGTTCCAACTATGGAAACGTGGTCGCCTGGTCTTGCCACATCAACTATTTCGCTTCCAATAAGTTTGATGTTTAATGAGCGTGGAAGCTGTCCAGGTGGGAGGTCTTCCGGTCTTTCTTGGACTCGGAGTTCTTGTGAGTCTATGAATGTGGATTCTTCTTGTATGAAATCGAAGGGACCTTTTGCTCTGCAAGAAGGATTGGTGCACACAAAAGGTGCTCTTAGAAATGGGCCTGTCTGGTTTACGGGTGTTATTTCTCCGCATCTTTTACATCTGAATACTGCTTGCATGACCATAGGGCGAACTGGTGTTGAACGTACAACGATGCCTTCAATCATGACGAGTTTTCCCATGTGGTGGGAACCAAGTTTGCGTAGCTGTGTGGCTTCTAACAACCGCACAATTCTGACAGCTACTGTTTCTATTTCTATTTTTTCAGCATATTCACGATCTTCTATCTGTAATTGTGCGTAGGCGGCATTGTTGGCGTGTTTTAGATATTCATCTGGATTTTGCAGAAGTTCTTCAGTAAGCTCTTGGTCAAAAGTTAGAAGATCTTCAAAATCAGCTATTAGTGAAGTTTTACCTGCCACCGCGATTTGCGATATTCTTTGTCGGTATTTTTCTGTTTTGAAAAGTTCTTGGAAGCGTTCTTGTGGGTCTATGACTTCTAATTCTTCCGTCATTCTTCCTCCCTCTCGTTTTTGAATATTTGTGTTCGCCATTCACTGATGATCCTGTAGAGTTGTTCATAAAGAAATCTTTCTTCGTTCGTGAAATTTTTTAGAGTTTGCCCAGTTTGTGCGGGAGCTGAGGCAAGTGAAACAACTTTTTTCAATCTTGAGTTCACGACGTCTCGTGTTAACTGCGTAACCTTTTCGTGTTCCCTCATTTTCTCAGGTTTTTGGACTGCTTCCTTCCTTAGCTTCTTGAGGTATCTGCGAAGTTTCGGATAAAAATCTTTTGGCAGTTCGGATATTTGCCTAGCCGTTTGAACCCGTTCTTTCCATTGAATCTTGGAAAGTTTAGCTGCGTCTAACATTTCTTCTTCTCGAAAACGGATGATTCCAGATTTTGCGAGTTCTCGAGCTATCCAGTATTGAACTTCATATTCATTTCCCTCTTCAAAGGGACCTACGGCTAATCCGGCAAGCTTAATTTCTGGACAGTTCCTATTCGCAATAATCCTTATAAGTGAATTCTCAAAACTGAAATCCAGATTTCCGATTTTCATTGAAACTGTTTTTGGCATCCTTTACCCCTTTCTCAACTCTAAAGCTAACTATTGTAGAGCAGATATAAGAACTGCAGTTTAAAAACTTAGATTAAAGAGTTTAAGAAAATTCGAAATCGTGGTAGAACTTTTGCCGTTTAGACAAAATTATAACATAAAAACGGCTGGGCATTTTGGGCTCATTTCTTTTCAGGTTCTTTGTTAGTCAAAGTATAGGCCTCAAAATTAACAAATATACTAGTTATAAAAAGAGCAGCGGTAACGTGGTGAAAAGTTTGTCTGAAAATGAAGAGTTTGATGTCATTATTGCAGGTGGCGGTCCATCAGGGCTGAATACAGCCATCATGTGTGCAACTAGAAACTTGAAAGTTCTTCTTTTAGAAAGAAACAAAATGGGAGGCCTCCTCGCAACTCTTTATCCTAACAGGATAATTCCAAACTATCCAAGTTTCCCAAAGGGAATAGTAGCATAGAATTAGTTAGAAACTGGCTGCAACATCTCCGATTTAGTGGTGTCGAAGTAAATCAAGAGACGGTCTTAGATGTTGCTAAAGACCGGACGGTAACTACCAACAAGAAAAAGTATAGATCAAGGATGGTGGTTATCGCCACGGGAACTAGACTTGGACGGCTAAAGATGCCCAACGAATCAAAATTCAGCAAAGAAGGTGAAGGAGTATATTATTTTGCGTCTTATCCGGAGGAATTTGTGGGAAAGAAGGTTTTGGTCGTTGGTGGTGGAGACACTGCTATCGATGCAGTGCTTGAATTGCTTAACTTAGCCGGTGAGATAACACTTGTTCATAGGCGTGAAGGTTTTCGTGCTTTTGATGAAAATGTGGAAAAAGTCAGAAAAAGCGGAATGGTTGACTTCGTTCTCAACGGAGAGGTAATAGCTATTAAAGGGCGCCATAGAGTTGAAAAAACTGTGATATGACAAGAGGGAAGGAAACTGGAGAAGAGAGTTGACGCTGTCATAATTGCAATAGGGCTTGTTCCGAACAATGAAGCTTTTAAAAACCTTGGATTAAAAACTGACGAACGTGGTTTCTTCTTGACGGACAGTGCTCAGAGAACAAACATTGAAGGAATCTTTGCTGTAGGTGACATTACCCATGTTGGGCTTCGTTTAATCACTGTCGCTGCGGCCCATGGGGCCATAGCTAGCCACTACATATACTCATATGTCAAAAAACCCTACTGGGCAAGAGAAACTTGGCCTACCGGGATAAAGCGAACGCATATGTCAAAGGGATCTACACTCAATCTAGTAAACTAGTCTGTTTGCTTACAACGCATAAGCCTAAAGATAGAAACTACAGTTTAATTTCTGAGAAATCCAACTTAGCGGCGAAGAACTGCCAATAGTTTACCAGCGATTCATATGGTGATATTTAAGCGCATCGAAAGTAATGCTTTAATAGTAAGAGTTATTTTTTCTCGTATTCTGTTTACAAACGTAAAGATGTGGAAACATGTCTGAGCAAGAAAGTAGCTTATATGAAGAGGCGTTGAAACCGCTGAAGAAAGCAGCGGCTGTACTGAATTTAGAACCAGACATTATAGAAGCGTTAAGCAGTCCGGAGCGAATATTAATTGTTTCAATTCCTATAAAAATGGATGATGGAAAAATAAGGGTCTTCACAGGCTACCGTGTGCAACACAACACAGCCAGAGGTCCAGCGAAAGGCGGCATTCGCTATCATCCAGGAGTATGTTTAGACGAAGTTAAATCATTGGCATTTTGGATGAGTGTAAAAAACGGCGTTGTCGGCGTTCCCTACGGCGGTGGTAAAGGCGGAATTACATGTGATCCAAAGGAAATGTCACAAGGCGAACTTGAACGGTTAACAAGAGGCTATGCTGCTGCGATAGCGAAGTTTGTTGGACCAGACCAAGATGTTCCAGCGCCTGATGTGGGAACGAACGCTCAGATTATGGGATGGTTTGCTGATGAATACTACAAAATTGCCGGGAAATACGTTCCTGGAGTGATAACCGCTAAACCTTTAGGCATAGGTGGTTCAAGGGGGAGAGGAACCGCAACTGGTCGCGGAGCATTCTTTGCTACGCTGGAAGCAGCTAAAACCTTCAAGATACCTTTAAAGGGAACACGCGTTTCCATACAAGGATATGGTAACGTAGCGCGACCGATAGCTAAATATCTTTACGAATTAGGCTGCAAAATTGTAGCAGTCAGCGATTCTGTAGGGGGTGCATATAACCCAGAAGGTATGCATCCCATAAAGCTTGCAGATTTTAAAACCAAAACACGCAGTGTTAAAGGTTTTCCGGGAAGCAAAGAGATAAACACTATAGATCCGATCACAGTAGACTGCGACGTACTTATTCCTGCAGCCTTAGAGAATCAAATAACCGAAAAGAACGCCAACGACGTTAAAGCAAAACTTATAGTCGAAGAGGCAAACGGGCCGACAACTCCCGAAGCAGATAAAATACTGTACGAAAAAGACGTCGTAATTGTTCCAGATGTCTTAGCCAACGCTGGAGGCGTCACAGTAAGCTATTTCGAATGGGTTCAAAATCGCATGGGATATTACTGGAGCGACGAAGAAGTTGATGAAAAACTGAAACAAGTAATGACAAAAGCCTTCAAAGACGTCTACCAAACCGCAAAGCAACATCAAATAGAAACTTCTTTTACTATGCAGCCACTACAAATGGATATGCGAACAGCCGCTTACGTGACAGCAGTTAAGAAAATTGTCGACGCAATGCAAGCTCTAGGTCGCGTCTAACCTCCTTCTTTTCTCTTTCCAGCAACACAATTAAAAGATATCTCCCTTTTATACTGTAAGCATTTATTAGCAATCTTAACTTATGAAACTATGAAGGTGCCGTTCATTGAGTTTTGAGATGTGGGCTGAAAAATACAGACCGAAAACACTGGATGGGATGGTTGATCAGAAAGAGATAGTTGAACGCCTAAGAAGTTTTGTCAAATCAAGAAACGTGTCGCACTGCATCTTTGCAGGACCACCGGGAACAGGAAAAACCACCGCAGCACTTTGCTTAGCTAGAGACCTTTACGGTGACGCTTACAGAGGGCATATTATGGAGTTAAACGCCAGCGATGAAAGAGGCATTAACGTTGTGCGAGAAACTGTGAAGACTTTTGCAAGGGTTCGGTCTATTGGTGAGATTCCATTTAAAATAATGGTTTTGGATGAATCGGACAACATGACTTCTGATGCTCAGCAAGCGTTGAGGCGGACAATGGAACGCTACACCGAAACATGCAGGTTCATCCTAATCGCAAACTACAGCGGAAAAATAATAGAACCCATTCAATCAAGGTGTGCACCTTTCCGTTTCACATATCTGCCAAGGAAAGATCATGACCAACATTTGAGGCTGATAGCCGAAAAAGAAAACTTGAATCTGTTAGACGACGGTCTAGACGCCATCTTCGAAGTCTGCGGTGGAGACCTGAGAAGAGCGATAAACACTTTGCAGGCAGCGGCTTCTCTGAATAGGCCTATTGATGCGAAGGTTATTTATTCGATTGCCGGAAGGGCACATCCGGCAGATGTAAGGAAGATGATAGAAACAGCCATGGGCGGCAATTTCTTAGAAGCGAGAAAACAACTGCGTGACATGATCCAAAAATATGGGGTGGCTGGAAGCGACATAATCCGCCAGATTCACACGGAAATCTTTAGGTCAACCGTTCCAGAACCATGGAAGCTAAAGCTCGCCGACATAGCGGGTGAAATAGACTACAGACTTGTCGAAGGCGCTGACGAAGAGGTTCAGCTAAGCGCGCTGTTAGCCAGACTTGTTGAAGCCGGCTACGAGTTAAGAGAGACAAGATAGGTGCGGGATGTGTGCGCTGCCTGGACCCTTAAGCACAAGCCAAAATCCCTAAGAGACGTCGTTGGAAACAAGGAAACCATCCGAAAGTTTGTTGATTGGGTGAAATCCTGGGAAGGGGGCATCCCGAAAAATAGAGCCGCTTTTCTTTATGGACCGCCAGGTATCGGAAAAACCGTTACGGTTGAAGCCCTAGCTAACGATTTCCACATGGAGCTCGTGGAGAAAAACGCGAGCGATTACCGAACCGAAGAAGCCATAAAACGTTTCGCAGGATTAGCCTCGCAATATGGTTCGTTATTTGGCGGAAAAAGGATTATTCTTTTGGATGAGCTGGATGGGCTAACAGGAACAGCGGATAAGGGTGGAGTAAAAGCAACGATTGAAATTGTAAAAACGGCTCAATGTCCGGTGGTTTTGATAGCCAACAACGCCTATAACCCGCGTTTTTCAACTCTTCGCAACTACTGCATTTTAATAGAGTTTAAGAAGCCGCCAGCAGGCGAAGTTATGAAGCACCTAAAACGCATATGTTTACGTGAGGGCATTCAAGTAGAAGAAGATGCCTTGAAATTCATCGCTCGGCGTTCAGAGGGTGACGTTCGTTCAGCAGTAAACGACTTCCAAGCTCTAGCTCAAGGCAAGAAAAAACTGACCTATGACGATGTTTTATGGCTTGGTTACCGAGACAGACAAGAAACGATTTTCGCTGTTTTAAGAATGATTATCTATTCAAAAACTTGTGAGGGGGCAAAGAGGGCTGTGCGCATGGCGGATGTTGACTTGGACATGCTTTTTCAGTGGATATACGAGAATGTTCCAGCCCACCTAACTGACCCGCATGATTTAGCCAGCGCCATGGATGCCCTTTCAATGGCAGATGTTTATCGTGGCAGAATTCGCAGAACACGAGATTGGAGTTTTATGCGATACATTATTGATTTTATGACCGCTGGGGTGGCTATGGCTAGAGTGAACACTAAACCTTCAGGATGGATACCCTTTAAGTTTCCACAGCGCATACGAATGTTGTCAAGGTCTAAGGCTGAGCGTGCAATGCAGTTAAGCATCGGATATAAAATTAAGCGTAAATGCCACGTTTCAGCTGTTAGAGCCTCAAAAGATATTCTGCCCTATCTGAGAATCATCTTTAAAAACAATGCAGACATGGCTGCTGGACTTGCAAAATGGCTTGATTTGGACCTAAGAATGGTTGAGTATTTGGCTGGAAGTAAGAAAAAATCCAAGGATATCATTGAATTACTGTCTTAGTGTATCTTGCTTCCTTCCTCGATATCTTTTTCCGGCTGTAGGCACACAACGTTTCCCTTATCATCCTCAGCTGCTAAAATCATACATTGGGATTCCATACCCATGAACTTTCTTCGCTGAAGGTTAAGGATGAAAGCATACTTTTTGCCCACCAAGTCTTCCGGTTTATACCATTGTAAGAGTCCAGCGATCGCTTGTCTCTTTTCAGTTCCGAAATCCACAATCATTCTTATGAGGTTTCTTGAACCCGGAATTTTTTTTGCCTCTACAACTTTTCCAACACGCATATCAAGTTTCCGAAATTCTTGGAAGGAAATCTCCATTCACAGTCACCATTTCAAAATTCCATGTGGCCTGAGCTATTAAGTTTTATGCATTTCCCTCTTTCGTTTTATTTTTTCAAGGGTTTTTGCTACTCCTTTCCAGCCTTCGACCGCCTTCGAATAAACTATTTCGAAAGCTTCCTTCGAGGTTAATCCCCGCAGTTCCTCGCCAACAGCCTTTCTTGTGAGATACGTTGCCGCGCTCAAGACTTGACCGTTTAATCGCGAATCCATCAAATCCGCCAAATGACAAATCAAAGCTTCGACGGTGTGGGGTCTGATCGGGCCGTAATCTCCGTGATGAGCAGACACTATGTGAACTAATTCTAATGGAAAGTCCCTTCGAACAAGTTCCGAAATTACAAGTGACAAGTGGTCTATGTAATCAGCTAAGCGTGTTGAACTGTAACTCCCATTCTCGCTCACAGCATATGTTGCAGGCTTAAAAATGTCATGCAACAAAACCCCAGCTATGGTGAGGTCACGATTAACCTTTCCATGGTAAACCTTCTCCACAGAATTGCACATCGCTAGTGCGAGGCTGGCTGTTGAAACAACATGCTCAACGTAGCCGCCCGGATAACAATGATGGTGTGACAACCCAGCTGGCGAAACGTCAAGAGGCAAACCCGAGTACTGTTTCCCGTTTATCTCAAACGTCGGATTTTCCATCAATTCCATAACCTTTTTTCGAAGTTTCTTGTCACGAATTTTGTTTGCTAATGCTTTGAGTTTTAGATGAAGCATTTTGCTTTCCACTCCCTATCTGTTAACCGTTGAGGCGATATTGATTTTTCGTTTTTCTGCAGTTGCTAGTTCATGAGCTTTCAGAATTGGTTCGGGAATGCGATTGTGATGTGTACAGTGCCTAACTATTTTAACGGCTGTTTCCAACGAAACCATGTGTCCCACACTGACATAAACGGGCTTGCATCCATGTGTCGTTGTAACAACTGCGCCAATAACCTCGTTGTTGTGCTTAAGCAACGCAGCATCCCTTTTACCTCTTGTTTCTTCAACTTTGCCGAACAGTCTGCTCTTTGCGACGCCTATTGTAGGTTTTCCTATCACGAGTCCTAGGTGACTTGCAAATCCACATCGATAGGGATGTGCGAAGCCATGTGCATCAACAAGGAAGATGTCTGGCTGCAAACGTAGCTTTTTGATGCTTAGGACGGTTGGTGGCATCTCTCTGAAGGAAAGCAGTGTTGGAACGTATGGGAAACGAGTTTTGCAAAAGGCTGTTTGCGATTCCACAAATTCTAGAGAGGTATAATCCAAAACGACTACGGCGCCAACAGATAGATCTCTCATGTAAGCAGCATCGACACCGGCAACAAGATGGATTTTTTTAGGTAGCACATCCTTAAGAACTATCTGCTTAGATAACCGTAACTGCGTTTCGTGTGCTTTTTCGATGGAAAAGTTAGGCATTGTGCTGGCAACACTCATTCTTTTCTACTCATCTATCTTTTTTAGAACCTTTCGCCTTTTTTCTCATGAATTTTTCAAATTCCTTCAAACATCTTTCTAGCGAGCTTCTCCGTACTTCCTGTGTTATGTCTCCTCGTGTGGCTTCGATAATCCTTCTTGCGATGTCGCATTTTCTTCTAAGTCCGGGAACAAGCATGTATGCTTCGTCCATGGCCATGAGCTCGGTGTAGATTTCATCCATTGTCTGTAAACATTTTTCACCCTTTTCTACGTCTCCCTCACGTAAAGCGTCCAGTGCCAAGCGTCTGCACTCTCCTACAACGTCGGCTAGTCCAAGCACGTAATCAATTGAAGGCACATAGATCTCATTAGGTGTTACAAATCTCGACTCTTCGATTAGTTTTAGAAATATGCTGGCTTCCGAGTATTCTTGGAGCGCAGCGTTGAACAAGCCGCTGTAAATGATTTTCGGGTAGTCCGTTGAAACGTCATTAAGCCTCGAAATAATTTCCTTTGCTTTCGCGATTAGCTTTTTGGCTTCTTTCGTCCTCTTTTGATGAAGGAGAAGTATTGCTTGCTTAGAAAGGCTTGTTGCCCTTCGCATGTCTTCTTGGGCTTTCTCCCGCATTTTCTCTTTTTCTTTTAACTCCTTTCTTATCTCTTTCAGAACAGTTTTTAAAAGGGGCATAAATTCACACCTAATTCGCTTTAAAATAGACATGTAAGTATTTATAGTATCGTTTAAAAAATAGGAGGGTTTTGTTGTTGGCTTTTAGCTGCTTTATTCTTCCACTGGTTCTTTCCACTGTTCGATGAGCAGTTTTTTGTCTCCAAGTTTGAAACTTACGTTCACAAATATGGAGTCTGAGCCTTTGAATGGAAACATGCTGTCTTCAGCTAAGTCCTTTGGCAGATAGATCAGGTATTTGCCGTCTTTCCTTCTGAACAAGCGTCCTCTTCCTTCATTGACCATTTTGTTGACACCTTGATTAAATTTCTGGTTTTTAGCTCGGTTATAGCAAACGTATTATTTAACTTTTGTTCTCAGTTAACAAATAAAACAACAATTGGTTTACCTTAATTTGTCCAAAAGTTGAATCATCTGCAACGACATTCAATAATCAACGGTACAAACTACCAGAAACAATAAATCGCTATATGCTAGATTTTCTGTGGTAAGTGTCGATTAGGTAATTGAATGAAAAAAGTTTCATTTGAAAACTTCCTTTTAAACTTATGAGAAAGATTTCGAAATCTTTTAGGTATCCGCCCTTAGTCTTCTAAAAATGTGTTAGAATTTGATAAAATCCGCATAATTCCTATGCACTGAAACCAGAATTGCGTCTGCATCTAAACCTTGGCCTGTGCTTACAAACACCACATTTGGCTGTTCTGCTGCCCACTCTTTCCCTTATCCCAAAGGGATGCACAAGCTCTTCTGAACGGAAAAACGTGAAGACTATTATGTCAAAGCCTAAGTGAGAAAGGTCCGGGATCATAGAGTACTGTTTTATCGCTTCTTTCTCTAGAATTTTCCTCACGCAGGTTACCGTGGGCTGGGAAAAACCTAAGACTTTTGCTAAATATCTGTCACTTCGCTTTGAATTTAAGTGCGAAAAGCAGTTCGACGAGTCTTTCCTTTTTCATGAGCAAGATTTTTACGCTGAAACCTTTTATGAAGGTTTTTGCAAAAGAAGGTAAGAATCAGGCTAATATAGAAAGGATTATCTAAACCTCTATCAATTTAACAGCCAGCAAATTTTATTGGCTTTCTAAGTCTGCTTAATAGTACAACTCTGCTTTCTTTTGATTCGTCAACAATGTTGTAACCTGTTCCCTTTGCTAATCGTATTGCAAATTCGTATATTTCCCTATGGTTCGGCATGTTTTCATAGCCCAAGCGAAGTCTGGAGAATCCAACGTGCATGTAAGCTTTAGGTTCAACGTATGTTGGATTAGCCTTCTCAACTAGTTTGGCATAAGCTTCAGCGTTTTTCATGTTGAGTTTACGCACAGATGTTATTCGAATCACCGTTGGACATTTAAAGCTGGGCAAAAGCTCCAAGGTTTCGTTAAGTCTCTCCCAAGCGTTTGGGATCTGTGGGCGGCAAATCTGTTTATACGTTTGTTTGTCTGGGGCACAAACGGAAATGTAGAGCTGTGTGGGTTCCTCGCTTAATCTAGCCAAGGCTGAAGGCAATGTTCCATTGGATACTAGAAATGTAGTGAACCCTCTTTTGTGGAAGGCTTGGATTAGTTCTTCTAGCGGCTTGTAAAGTGTAGGTTCACCTGTTAGGCTTATGGCTGCATGCCTAGGCGTTAAAGCGTCTTTGAGTTTTTGCTGGTTTGTTTTCAGGTTCCCGTTATACCCGCTTAATATTTCAGACTGCGCTTTAATGCTTCTTTCAACAATTTCTTCTGGAAGATCCCATTTCGGCAGTTTCATTTCGTTCCATGTTATTCCTAGGTCGCCGTTTTGGGCTCTCCAGCAGAATAGGCATTGCTGTGTGCAGTAGAAAAGGACAGGCGTCATCTGTATGCATTGATGGGTTCTGATTCCAAAAAATTTCTGTTTGTAGCATGGTCTGTCATGGATTAGTGTTTCATAAAGCCATCTGCATCTCTTAACCGCTGAATGCCGACCGACAAGGTGATACCTCTGTTTCTTCAACGCTTCCATGACGGGTTGCGGAACTAAAGTCTCCAAGGTCTCTCACTTTCCAAATTTGCTACGTACAGCCCTGTAAAGATAAGGACGAAGACTGTTTAATAAAAGAAATATTGTTTTTCGAGACAGCATTCAATTTTCTGAAACTCAGCGCAAGTTTTAGCAACCTGTCTCTTGATGTTTTCCCATTGCTCCTCAACGCACGCGTGCGTGGTCAGGTTTCTAACAGATTACTTCTTTGCGAGTAATAGTTAATACTAATGCTTAAGGCTTCGCATACAATACATTTGGTTTTTACATTCTTTCCCGAATAGAGGCGCTTTTGAAAGGTAAAGTTTATTACCACCTAAGTTGGAGATGTCCCCCGCAAAATCCCCTTTTTTTGCTCTATTTTGTTCTGAACATGATTTTTGCGCACGCAACACTTACCTCAGAAGAATGTGGTTGACTATGCCTTCAACGACTAAGCAAGCCACTTGATTAATGTTGCTGAGGGTGTCCTCACTTAATGCGCGCGCTAGCCGCCGTCGTTCAAGACGACGTGTTGGACAATGGTTCATTGTGATGTTGTTCGCTTTCTGAGCCTTTTAACGTAGTTTCTTCAAGCAATAACACCTGTAAAAAGTTTAAATTCTTTTAGAGTTAATTAGATTATCTATGACAGAAACGACCAATATTAAGGACACTATATTTCAAACACTTCATACCCCTAACAAGAGTATTTTAAAAAGAGTTCCAAATTTAAACCCAGAAGATTATTCTCTATTACTTTATTTGGTTATAGGATATGACTTGGGTAAAGGAAAGTATTTTGGATTGTCATTCCCTTTGGAAGATAGCACTCATATAGAGGAATTAAGAGCCTTAAGCAACGGTTATGTTGAATTTAGAGATGGTGTTGTTAGAATGGGAGTGATTAAGTTAGAAGATTTGGAGAAAATATTGAGAGCTCCTTATATTAAGCCTAGAAGTATACATATTTTGTGAAATCTGCCAGATAGACTCATTAGTCATTATCGTTATTGGAATGTGCGCCTGCATGCATGTTTTGGGGATTAAAGTCCTATTTGACTATTTCTGCGTTTGCGTTCTTAACGCCTATCGTCGTGATCTTTATTCTCACATGGTCTCGAGGCTTTGCGTTGGCAACGTATATCACAAAACCCTGGATTCTGGCTATACCTTCCCCTTGGCTGCTCGTTTCCGTTATATCCACTTCGTATTCCTTTCCCGTCTCAACTGGACAACGCTTAAAGCCTTTGCCATGACCATGTCTTCTCTCATGACTATAACTACTTCTTCTCGAATAACTCATAAGGCATCTTCCTCTTTCTACATTTGTGATGATAATGCTCACTTTAGCTTGTGTTCCGCATTTTATGCTAATTCTTTTTTAGGCTTTGGCGCGCGCTTATGTAATGCTCATTATTAATGATTTTGGCCTTTATCATTCGATTATGATGCCGCATCAAGTAGAGTTTCTTATTGATTTACGCGTTTGCGGGGTAGAGCTTAGTTTTCCTGCTCCATCACATTTTGGACATCGTTTTCTGAAAACCCCTGGCAAAGCCGTGCCTTTCGTAACGCACAAACTTCTGTCTCCTATATCCCACTCTTTCCAAACGTTCAACGTCTGCATTAGAAAGCATCATTTCAGTTTTCTCGCAACATAATCCGCAATGCGAACAGCGCATGAGCAGACCTTACTCTAACCTTCATTTATTACTTTTCTAGCGTGCATGGAGACAATAGTAACGTTGGAACCATAGGCTGTTGTAGTGTCCTGGGGCAGTAGTAGACTCTTTTATAGCCTCTAGCAACGCGGTGCAAGTAAGCTTTGTCGCGGGCGTGCACGGCTTGATGGAAAGAACTTCTAACGCATTAGCGCGCGCGTGCGCGTCTAGTATGTGCAAAAGGTTTTTACTCTGGCGAGTCCAAAAAGTATTCCATGAGGGCTATAGACGCAAAGATTCTCGACGAACTTGAGATGCTTTATGGGGACAAAGACTGTTTCTATCCACTTCGCGATTGGTTTGGAACCGCAGAAGTATACTGGGCTAATCTGGAACGTCTCTTCATGGTTGCAGATTATGCAAAGAAACACAATCCCTCCGTAGCTGAGAAGATAACTGCGTATAGTAGACGAATTGTTGACTTATTTCACCAAACTAAAGATTATGCTAGTGGGTGGGATTCCAATCGCAAAGAAAAACACAGACTTTCCACCGAGGATTATGTAGAGGCTACAGATGAAAGTTGGGATGCATTAGATAAGTGGGCAGTTACCCAAGAAAAACTGCGACGTGCAATCTTGGAATTTGTGAAACTTCTATACTCTGTTGTCTTCGAATCGTAATGCCGCGCGCGTTCTTGCCTTCTCTTCTGTTTCTTTCCCCCACGAGTTCTTCTCGTTTGGTGGCCATGCTGTTTGCTCACATCCGTTTTTTTACGGGATTCTGTTCTCTACTCGTCTTCTGTCACCTCACCTTTCAATTGTCAAGTGTCCTTTCCAAAATAAACCTGTTGTCCAAATTAGATTTTAACCAACCAACCAAAGAGCGGCGTAGCACCCTAGATTGAGAGCGTGCACCCACTGTTTCCCTATTTGGTATCACAGCGAATGCCTAGTTTCTATTTCCTATAGGTAGTGTTCGCCATAATGCACGCAGGTCTACGTGATTATCTTTCCGAATACTTTTGTTACAGATGAAAATAACTTGAGTTTTATTAATGATCCGGCACCCAAAACCATTTTTGTTTCTCCCTTCACGAACTTGCGTCTTTTAAAACTATTATACAAAATGTTTGCCCACTCAGAATCATGTAGATATATACATGTATAAGCGCCTGACATACAATCTAGACTACATCTTTCACAGATGGCTCCTTTCCCTAAGATACATGGTTTTTTGATTCTTCCCATACTGTCAAATGATAAAAATGCAAAAGATGGACAATTTTTTGTCCATTCAGATGACCTAAATATTTCTAACTGCTTTTCAGTATTTACGATGAAATTGGGATACCTTTTTTTGATCTTTTTGATCTTGTCTATAACTCTATCTCTGAGACTACCGTAGGGTATCCACAAGCGGTCATTATAAGAAAACGGAGTACAGAATGATGTGCTCATGCCTTTTGCATAATCGTAGAACTCCTTAACCACCTCTTCAATTTCATTCATGTTTAATCTGTTCAATGTCATGTTAATCAAAATCGTGTCGCTTGGTGAATTGGTTACATTTTCTTTAACTCTTTGATAGACGTTAAAACCAACAATCTTTGCTCCTCTAATTTTGTTATGGATTTTTTCTGTTCCGTCAACAGAAACGCTGAAACCTACATTTTTCAGAAATTCCGGAAATGGTATAGTTCCATTGGTTATTATTGAACAATCCGTTTCTTTTGCTAGCTCTTTTACCACATCTAAACGTAAAAGAGGTTCACCACCACATAGAGCAACACCGAGAATCCCCATTGTTCTTGTTTCTCGTGCTATTTTTGTCCATTCTTTTGCGCTAAGTTCAAATTTACATCTATTTTTCCACCAATAACAGTGTATACATTTAAGATTGCATCCGTTTGTAATGTCAAATGAACCGAAAATGGGAGTTTTCATATTGTTTTTCTTCAGATTTCTATACCATTTATATAAATCGTAAATTTGTGTCAAGCTCAATCTTCGATCCCTCCTGTTTTCGGTTATCTGCGTGACCGTAGCGCGCGCAAGACTATATAGTTGAAACATGAAGTTATTATTTTCCTAGCGCGCGCGCTTGTTCGGGAGATTGTAACCTAGTGATCTGTTGCGTGCGTTCTCCGCTTTGTTGAGCTAAGGCTTAATAATGGGTATTTAAACTTCGTTTATAAGAAGTGATTTTTCGTGTCGAAAGCTAAAGCCATAATAAGGATCGAAAATGTTGTTGCCGCTGTAACGCTGAATCAGAAAGTTGACTTAAACGCTGTGGTAAAAAGTTTTCCAGGCGTGGAGTATCGTCCAGAACAGTTTCCAGGTTTAGTGTTTAGACTGAAAAAACCGAAGACAGCCACGTTGATTTTTAATTCTGGAAAAATGGTGTGTACAGGTGCAAAATCGGAGAAGGAAGCTCGCAGAGCAGTTATGAAGGTGGTTAAGGAACTGAAACAGGGCGGAATAATAATCATTGGCAAACCAGAGTTGAAAATCGTGAATATGGTAGCCTCTGTAAGTCTCAGAGGGATAATAGACTTGGAAAAAGCCGTACGTCCCCTAAAGGCAATGTATGAACCTGAACAGTTTCCGGGAGTCATATATAGAATGGATGAACCCAGAGTTGTTATGTTATTATTTGCAAGCGGCAAACTAGTTTGCACAGGAGCCAAAAAAGAACAAGACGTTTACGATGCCGTGCATAAGCTTCACGGAATGTTAGAGGAAAAAGAACTTATATTCTATGAATAGACTTCAGCCATATAACTTCAATCTCGCATGTTTTCATCCTTTTTACGCGCGCGCGCTTTTTCTCGCCATTTCTTTTTCCAGCTTTTCCATCCCGTCTTTACGAGTGTTTCTCTTAGTTCAGGTCTTTCCGCGACCCATTCTAGAAGTGTCCAGAAGCGTCTCTTGTCTTCCAGCCTTTCTGCTGGTACTCCAACTTCAATACACCATCTTACGTAGCTTCTTTCAACCATCTCTTGAAGTTCGCCTGTGATTTCGACTTTTTCGACTTTGAATCCTCGGTCTTGCAAGTGTCTGCGTATGCTGGAGAGAACGTATCCTGAGCAGACCTTGAAGCTGGTTTCCACATCAGGCTGCATAACCTCAATGATCTCATCGGCAATCTTCATCGCGTCATCCAAATACTTTTTATTCTCGAAGTTTGGCGGCTGGAAGGATGAGACTGGAATCCTGCGTTCCATATACCGACGGTCTGGAGGTTTGAGGGCGCCTATTACTACGCCTAAGATAAGGTCTCCCCATCCAGCGTCATCTATTAAAATCTCCTTTCCTGACATAAACCGATTCAACCCCATAACCCGACCACCGAAGATCTCTCGTGCTTAACTCTTTCACGAGAATCCATCTTACCGAACCCAAGTGAATAGTAGGAGAACTATCATTTCTAATTTGCCATATTACACATTCACAAGGCTTAAACAGAAGAAACCTAAACTAGTGCAGAGCACATACAATGTTTGGACAATGACGTGATCGAGGTACTTTGACTCGACAGAGGATGATTGCTTTTCCCAAAAACCGAGTCCGAAAAAACCCTCACTATGTCATTAATCTTTCAGGGTACTCTGACCTTTGTTAAAATCTAATTTTTTTTTGGTGTGTTTGGGTTAAATTTTAGTTTTTTATCAGTTACTCCTCTTCACTTTCTAACGGGGCGTTTTCTCATGTATAATAAGGGGTCTCTGTCTATTTTTGGGGTTCTAGAGGCGCGCGCACATACGGAATAAATTCCTGAAGGATAGAAGTTTTCAGAAGCAAGTAGCGGTTATCGGAGTTACGATACTGTTCTTAACCTAAGCCATTTTTCACCGACGAATCAATTCTTTGTGTCGATTGGACACAATACGGTATAGACGATTTCGCAGAGCTTGTCCTCGCAGTTTTTGCTTCTTGAGCTTTCCCATTTCCTTCGCTAACTTTTCGTCCTTGAGAACATCTAGCACCCATCTTTCGAAGTCTCCTCGCTTAACGTGGAAACTCAAGGATTTTCCATTAACCTGCTTAATGCTTGTCAAGAAGTCTTCGTATGACGCTGCACTTATACCCGTGTAATCACCAACATCGATGCAGAAATGAAACGGGGCAATCTGTTCAGGTTTCCTAAGGCTCATTGAACATCCCTTTATTCAATCCTTCTGATGAGTCAGCGTACTGACTAAAATGGGTTATGAAAGCCAAATCAGTATTTGCACTCTAGTGTCGAGAGTTGCGGTTTGACAATGTAGAGCGCGTGCGCTTGAAAAATGCTACGCGAACTTTTTAAGCAGCAGTTCTAAACATTTTATTTGGGCAACTTCTCTGTCAGATGGTAGTTCTAGCGGGAAGAAGCCAAGGCCTTTTGATAGACCTGAATGTAAGAGCTGCATTTTTAAGGGTGGCAGCTACTGCTGGAACCAATGATCATACAACATCTGGCGAAGACACTAATCGGTCGTGCGCGAAAAGGTTATATCCCACTTTCAATTTTCAAGTTCCCGACAAAAGAGTTAGGAGTATGATTAAAGTTGGCTGAATCTGCAATCCCTGTTCTCGTGTTGAAGGAAGGTTCTAGTCGTTCAAGGGGAGGAGATGCCCAGCGAACGAATATTATGGCGGCTAAGATCGTGGCTGAGACTGTTAAGAGCGCGTTGGGCCCTAAAGGTATGGACAAAATGCTCGTTGACAGCTTCGGCGACGTAACCATAACAAGCGATGGACGCACAATCCTTGACGAAATGGACATTCAACATCCAGCAGCCAAGATGATGGTGGAAGTGGCCAAAACACAGGACGAAGAAGTTGGAGACGGAACCACAACCTCAGTCATCGTCGCTGGTGAACTCTTGGGGAAAGCTGAAGACCTCATAAACAAGAATGTTCATCCAACAGTGATAGTTGAAGGATACAATAAAGCAGCTGATAAAGCTCTCAAAACCCTCGAAAGAATCGCGATTCCAGTTGAACCTACTAATAAAGAGTTCCTGAAAAAAATCGCAGAAGTTTCCATGGCCAGTAAACTGGTGTCTGAAAGCAGGAAGGAACTTGCTGAGATAGCTGTTGAAGCTGTATTACATGTTGCTCAAAAAACCGGAGACAAGTACAGCGTAGACTTGGACGATATAATGGTGGAGAAGAAGCGCGGCGAATCAGTAAATGAAACCAAGCTCATTGAAGGGTTGGTCCTCGACAAAGAAGTTGTTCACTCAGGCATGCCCAAACGAGTTGAAAAAGCAAAGATAGCGCTATTGGAAAGCGCACTTGAAGTCAAAAAGACAGAGTTTGATGCCAAGATCAACATTGACAGCCCAGAACAAATAGAGTCTTTTCTACGTGAGGAAGAAAACATGCTCAAAGAAATGGTTAAAAAGATAGTTGCCACAGGCGCGAACGTCGTTGTCTGCCAGAAAGGCATAGATGACATGGTTCAACACTTCTTAGCTAGGAAAGGAATCCTAGCCGTGCAACGGGCTAAGGAGTCAGATATGGAGAAACTCGGAAAGGCAACAGGTGGAAAGGTTGTAACTAGCCTAGAAGAACTCACGGAAAGCGACTTGGGTTACGCTGAGCTTGTTGAGGAGCGGAAGATTGGCGACGACAAGATGACCTTCATCGAAGGATGCAAGGACCCACGCTCAGTGGCAATTCTGATAAGAGGCGGAACTGAACGCATCGTTGATGAAGCTGAACGCTCAGTTCACGACGCACTATGTGTAGTGCGAGACGTGGTTCAAGAGCCCAAAATTGTTGCTGGAGGAGGATCTCCGGAGATGGAAATCGCTAGAGCATTGAAGGACTACGCTCAATCCCTACCGGGTAGAGAGCAACTCGCCGTTCAGAGCTTCTCCGAAGCCATAGAGATTGTGCCATTGACCTTGGGTGAAAATGCTGGTCTTGATCCCATAGATATCTTGTCAGAGCTTATAGCCCGTCATGAGAAAGGTGAAAAGTGGGCAGGTGTCGATGTTTTCGAAGGAAAAATCAGAGATATGAAGGAACTGAAAGTTTACGAACCTCTAGCTGTCAAGAAACAGATAATCAAGTCTGCCACTGAAGCTGCCACAATGATACTGAGGATTGATGACGTCATTGCTTCAGCAAAGATGAAGGCTCCACCAATGCCTCCTGGCGGTCCAGGCGGAATGCCTGGCGGCTACGGCGGTATGCCCCCATATTAGGCCTCCTCAAAAGCGCTCGATAGCTCAGGAATCAGCATTCCTTTTTTCTTTTCTAGATTTTCTTCTATCATTTAGTTTTCGCGCGCGCTATTGGAGAAACACGGGTTCGAGATAGGCATTATTGCGTTATCTGAACATCCTTCAGTTCTTATTCTCCCAAACTACACTGATATAGATGACGCATATTCGATAAGCAATTTTGGTCTCTACCTGATACGGGAAAACGAACTTTTGGAGAAAGAGAAAGCAAGTCGCAACTAAACTACAAAACCCAAGATCAAGGTCTATGACTTTCCATACCTTTCGCCATTGGAAAGCCACTGTGGAGTACCACAAGACGCGAGATATACTGCACATCAAACGCCTTCTAGGGCATAAAAACATCCAGAACACACTGTTGTACATAGACTTAGAAATTGCGCTGTTCAACACGGGAAACGACGAATTTACAGTTAAGGTAGCAGAAAAACCTGAGGAAATCAAAGCCTTACTGGAAGTAGGGTTTGAATATGTTTGCGAGAATGACGGCTTGATGTTCTTCCGAAAACGAAAGTAAAAGATAAAGTGGGAAAGTAAAAGGTAAAGTTTAAAATGTTCCCAGTATTAGAAGTGTTCACAAATCTTAAATGATATTCGAGGGAAAACGTTTGGCGAACCCCCTGCTCAGAAAAACTAAGCCTTTAACAATTTTACTACTAATTCTTACATCCACCATAATAACCATCTCATTTCTGCCAAAAGCAAAAGCTGAAACAAAAATACTCTCTATAGCACCACTTTCAGGAAATGTTGAGACCGCGGTTCAGTTGAGGGCTAACATAAGCACGGTGAACGGCACATATGAAATACGGTTTGATGAAACTCTTCTCATCAGCAGAAATGCTACAGGAAATGATGTAAACGCCTCATTCACGGTTCCCCATGCTCCGGCAGGCAGCCACAACGTAACGATGATTGATGTGGATGCTGGAGAAAATGACACTGCAACCTTTATGGTGCTAACATCGTACTCTTTCGAGCCCGCCGTGCCCAAATCGCCAGCTCAACTTCAAGAAGGGGAGAATGTGGCAATTTCTGTAAATGTGACGGGCGGTAAGTCGAACTACACGTATCCCAACACTAAGGTTCAAACGCCCGGAAACCTAACATATGAAGCGTTAAATAGCATTACTACAAATGTTGTTGGAGACTTTTATGGCAATTTAACCTATCCAAACGACTTTTCAAGCCGTGCAAACACTAACTTCACCGGAGAACACAAGATACTCTTCAACGCAACCGTTGTAAATCGATTTTTCATAGGGTTGACGAACCGTAGCGAATACCACAGAGGCGACCTTGTAAATATCAAAGCGGTTGACTACCCATCCAACCAAAACGTCACTATCACTCTAAAATTTGAAAATGAAAACATTGATTCCATACCTTTGAACGTTACAGATGGTGGTATTAATACAAACTGGTCTGTCCCATTCGATGCAACCGTTGGAAATTATACTTTAAGCATTACACCAGTTCCAGACTCTAAAAAAGAAGCCAACGACACTCAACTCTTCAAAATCCCAGGCTTTAAAACGGAAATCTTCACACTTAATCTCGCCAACGAAACTATACCTAATGTCTTTGTTAGAATGTACGATGAACTCGCGGATGAGCGTTATAACTCGACAAGCGATGAAAGTGGATTGGCAAGTTTCATGTTAGAGGGAGGTAACTACGGGGGTGAAGCGTTTTTCAAAGAAGTAAAGGTTGGCAAAATCAACTTCACAATCGCCAAAGAAGGGCAGGCGAGGCCAGTGAACTTAACGTGTCAACTCACTAGCATGAACATAAACGTGATGGATGCACAAAATGTTAGTGTTCCATTCGTTTCAATAAGCTTAACCTATAATTATAGTACGAACTTGGATGTAACGAAAAATAGGACAGAAACAGAGTTTGGTGAAACAAACATTACCGGATTATTGCGGTTACATTCCTTACTCCCAAACATCACCTATATAATAAATGCTTCGCGTTATGGAGAAGTTTTCAATCAGAACAATAGCACCGTCTCTGAGTTATCTGCACAAGATTGCGTCGACATAACGATATTTTGTCCAGTGAGAACATTGCATGTTAATGTTGTTGATGCGGGTAACCAACCAATCATAAACGCCACAGCGAAAGTCCAAGAATTAATGGGCGGACTGTATTATACAACAACTACAGATGAAGATGGAAAAGCAGTTTTAAACTGCACTTTTGGGAGATACTTTGTGAAAGTTTATGTGGGCGAAATAATGTTGTATGAAAACAAAACCCCTGTGGATTTGTACCAAAACCAGAACATATCTATTAGTTGCAAACGTTACGGTTTAACCTTGTCAGTTAGGGTTGGTGACTATTTCGGACAGCCAATTCCAAGTGCAAATGTAACGTTGCAGAGAGAAGGTTTGTCACTTTCTCCTAGAACGACGGAATCCGATGGAACAGCTACATTTGACAATATTGTTGGCGGAAACTTAACCATAAGAATCTATTTAACCGACCAAACGCAACCATTCGCAATCAAGGCATCACTTGTTGACGAATCAAAAACTATTGAAATCAAGATAGATAAATATGTAATCCTAGCAGGTTTCCTTGTTGAAACGAGTCACTTGGCAACGGCAATAATAATCTTGGCAACCGTTATCTTAATTTTCTTAATAGAAATCTATAGGAAGAAGCATCTTAAGCCGTAGGAAGGTTCAAAAGTAGAATTGTAATAAAGAGTTTGAAGGAAAAAACTTTATAACAACCCTTCGAACATACCTTACTACGAGAAGCGATACAAGTAAAGTTTTGTTACAAATAATCAAAGGTTGTGCATACTTTGGCTCAGGTTAAGACTTGTTCTCCCACATGTAAATTCTTTAGATGCGCGAAAAACGCTACTGTCTACCGTCGAGATGGCGTATGGTGTAAATGGACGGAAGAAATGTGTGGTGTTGCGAACTGTTCATACACCATGTGCATAAAAAGACGACTGCTTCCCAAAGGAATATGCGGAGAAACGGTGAAAAGGAAGACGACTGAAAAAAAGCCAGAAGAGGTTATTGGTCCAACAATAAAGCTTCGTGGAAAAGCCCTCCGCAGAATCGGTGAAAAGGAAATCTTCTGACGCTCTCATTAAAGCACTTAATAATCCAATCGAGTTAACTTTCATGAAATGAGTAGTCCGCTCTTTATCTTCTTTTTATTTAGCTGAAGCACGCTTAACGACTGGCGGTCTTATTTTCTTCAAAACCCTGTAGCCGCAGACTATACATTTTATCTCTCCGCCACGAAGTTCCAATTCTTCGGAGGGAACTTTTGCTCCACATCTTACGCATTCATAAACAATTCCACCGGTTTTCTTCTCCATAACATTTTCCCTCCTACAAACCAAAGGAATTTTCTTCACTTTTAAATGTTTTCCGTCATTCAATAATTATGGATGGCTGGATCTTGAAGAGACGTTTAAGAAAGATCCTTTCAGTAACTCTACCTCCCGAGGAACTAACTTACATTTATAACTCTTATGACATTGTAGGAGACGTGGCAATCATCCGTTTAACAGACGCTTCCAAAAAATACAGCCAAATAATTGCAGAGGCAATTATGAAGGCTCATAAGAATGTAAAAACAGTGCTGGCTCAAACAAGCCCTATCTGCGGAGATTTCCGACTTCGGAAACTAGAGTTTGTTGCCGGCGAGAATAAAACTGTTCCGGTTCACAAAGAATCCGGATGTTTGTTCTCTGTTGATGTTGAGAAATGCTATTTTTCACCACGACTTTTTTATGAACGCATGCGCATTGCAAAACAGGTTGGAAATAGAGAAGTTGTTACAAATATGTTTGCTGGAGTTGGTTGTTTTTCCATAGTTATTGCTAAGCATTCAAATGTTAAAAAAGTACATTCAATTGATGTTAACCGCGCAGCTATTCAATACATGCAAGAAAATGTTAGACTGAATAGAGTCTACGGAAAAGTCATCCCGATACTAGGGGACGCGAAAGAAGTCATTGAGAAACGACTGTGTCATGTAGCGGACAGAGTTCTTATGCCGCTACCTGAAAAAGCCTTCAAATACTTGCCTTATGCCTTGTTGGCTCTTAAAAAGGCTGGAGGACGGATATATTATTATGATTCTGAACATGCCAAGAAAAATGAAAATCCCGTTGAGAAGGTTAAGCTGAAGGTGACTGAGAAACTTGAAAGTTTAAGTGTAGCCTTTAGGATTCCATTCGGTCGTGTCGTTAGAACAACCAGTCCAAACTGGTATCAAGTAGTTCTGGACATAGCCATTAAGTGACAGCTTGGCAAATTTAATAAAATCCTTATTCTAATACAATTGTTAGAGGTATTTGAAATGAAAAGGAAATTGTTGGAAATACTGGCTTGTCCTATTGATAAGCATCATCCGCTTGAGTTGCTCGTCTTTAAAGAGAAAAAGGAAATAGTCGAGGGCTTAATCATTTGTTCAAAATGTTTAAGATGGTATCCAATACGCGATGAAATTCCAGAAATGCTGCCCGACGAACTGCGAAAAGAAAACGAGGACTTGCC
>Ga0224506_10000730_pt1 | contig 25998 bp, 31 predicted proteins | sample SF_Jan12_sed_USG_2_FD_169108 | JGI IMG/M metagenome (GOLD analysis project Ga0224506, IMG submission 169108) | Sediment microbial communities from San Francisco Bay, California, United States - SF_Jan12_sed_USGS_8_1 | ecosystem: Environmental > Aquatic > Marine > Sediment | place: USA... | reverse complement strand
GTTAGGCTTCAATGATTACTCAAAACTAACTGATGAAATGATTGAGTACTGCATACAGGACGTAGTTGTTACAGTTAAACTATACCATCATTTCAAGGATATAATACACGCACCTGAGTGGGAAGAAGCCTTACGGTGTGAGCATGACATACAGATTGTATGTGAGAACATGTCAGACAATGGCTTCTACTTCGACGAGGACAGGGCAGAAGAATTACTAGGTGAGATCTGTGTACGCATGGAAGAACTTGAGAAAGGTTTTCAGAAAGACTTCCCGCCTAAGCTTGTCGAGGTTAATCGTATCAAGTATAGAAAGAAAGCTGATGGAACCCTCTACTCCAGTGTTGTCAATGCCAACCAACAATACTTTGCAACCGCATTGGATAAGTCAGTGTACCCCAACGAACTGGTATGCTATGATTACATAGAGTTTAAACCATCATCACCTAAACAAAGAATAGAAAGACTATGGGAAGCTGGATGGCAACCATTCGATAAGACAAAAGGGCATATCATTTATGAAAGAGAACAAGCAAGATCGTGGAAGTAAGTTTGCTAGGTACGGGTGGACCTTATCTGAGGCAAACCTTAACACACTCCCTGAGGACGCCCCTGAAGGGGGTAAACGGTTAGCTGAGTGGTTGACACTAGAAGGACGCAGAAGCTCACTGGTGGAGTGGCTAGGGCACGTTAAGGATGACAAGCGTATTCATGGTAGCTTTGTGCACATTGGTGCATGGACAGGACGTATGGCACACCGTAACCCTAATCAAGCTAACATCCCTGCTGAGTTTCATGGTGATGCTAAGACAGCAGTCGAACAGGTTAAGGCTAAGTATGATGGTCAGTTTCGTGCACTGTGGTGTGTACCCAAGGGATCTTATCTTGTTGGCACGGATGCTGAGGGTATTCAGTTACGGGTACTTGCTCACCTCATGCGGTCAGAAGAATACGTCCATGCTATTGTGTCAGGTAAGAAGGAAGATGAGACTGACATACACAACCTAAACCGTAAGGCTTTGGGTATGTCTCACATCACAAGAGACATGGCGAAGACATTCATCTATGCCTTCCTTTTAGGTGCAGGTAATGCTAAGATAGCTGAGATCCTAAAGGTAAACTCAAAGGAAGCTGCACAGGCAGTGGATAACTTTATGGAATCTATTCAGGGTCTAGCTAAGTTAAAGAAGAAACGTATACCTGAGATAGCTAGTCGAGGTTGGTTCACAGGTTTAGATGGACGCAGGGTCAAGGTTCCTAGTGAACACAAGACACTAGCTGGCATGTTACAGAACGGTGAGTCAACCATTATGAAACATGCTGCATTGCAGTGGGTGCACCGTGCCAAGAGACAGTGGATTGATTTCAGGTTGGTGACATGGCCTCACGATGAATGGCAGACAGAGGTGTGTGGTGAGTACAGTGATGCTGAGTTGTTAGGTGAGATCCAACGTCAGTCGATTGTCGATGCAGGTAAAAACTTTGACATGACCTGCCCTCTCGCAGGTTCAACTGACATAGGTAAGAACTGGAGAGATACTCATTAATGGCATACGCAATAGTTTTTTGTCTTTTAATTTATCTTTACACTTGACAACCTATCTATAATAAACTATGTAGTATTTACAAACAGCCAGAAGGAGATTATACATTGGCTTATAAAGAAGTAGTAACCACAGGTCCAATCGAATGGGCTAAGATCTTTGAAGACAACCGTGACATGGTTGGGTTTGATGGTGCATATGAAGAGTGCCAAGGTGCATACACCGTCAATCAAATCTTGAGCAAGGAAGACTTTGAGAAACTCAAGGCTGCTAAGTCACAGAAGAAACCTAATCAGAAGCGACTGATGGATGGTGAGTTAGTCCTAAAGTTTGAACGCAAACACTTGGTAACTAACCGTGACGGTAAAGAGATTACCCAAGCAGGTGGTGCACCTAAGGTTGTGGATCAAGATGGACAGCCTTGGGATGTAGACATTCAAGGTACTATCGGCAATGGTTCAGTCGCAAAGGTAACTAACCTTATCTCAACCTTCCAAGGACGAGACGGTAAGGAGTATGCACGTACAAGCCTTGTGTCAGTTAAGATCTTGGAGCATGTGCCTATCCCTGAACGAGAAGATGAAGCTGCATAGAGTTCCTTTCCAACTTGGCAGGGCTGCAATGGCCCTGTCCTTTTAAATAGGTTTTATAAATGATTGAAGTAACGTGCAAAGGCAGTATGGGTAATGACTTGACAGTGGTAAACGCTGCAAGAGTAAGCTTTGGTAAAGAGAGTGATTGGGATTACGAAGAGTCAGATGCCTATAGCTTCAAGCAACACATGAAGCTTAAAGACAGGAAGCTTATCAATTACTTAGCTGAACACAATCACATCAGCCCATTCGGGCATTGCTTTGCAAGCTTCCACATCAAGGCACCTGTGTTTGTGGCAAGACAACTTGTCAAGCATAAGTTCCTACGTTGGAATGAGATTAGTCGTAGGTATGTGGATAACAAGCCTGAGTTTTACGCACCTGATGTATGGCGTGGACGTAGCCCTGACAAGAAACAGGGTAGTGAGGGCAGTGTAGACGTATGGTCAGACTTCAGAGAGATAGGTTCATGCTTGGATTTATATAAAGAACTTCTGAGTCAAGGTGTCTGCCCTGAGCAAGCACGTATGGTACTGCCACAGAGCATGATGACTGAGTGGTATTGGTCAGGTAGCTTGGATGCCTTTGCTGATATGTGTAAGTTACGTGGAGCACCTGACACACAGGCTGAGACACGAGAGGTAGCCTCTCACATCAGTGATAAGATGTGTGATTTATTCCCTGTGTCATGGAAGGCTCTACGAGGTTACGGTAAATGATACTTATAGATGGAGATCCTTTTGCCTATCGTGCAGCATTCTCCTGTGAGGATCAGGAGTTAGCTGACGCCACAGATAAGGTTGACGATCTCATTCAGATGTCTATCGATGCGGTAGCCTTTGAGTATAACATAGAAAAGTACAAGGTGTATCTTACAGGTAAGGGCAACTTTCGGTATGACATATCTGTCAGCCATGAGTACAAGGGTAACAGGAAGGACGTAGAAAAACCTCACCACCTTCAAGGTATCCGCAAGCACATGTCAAAGAACTGGGAAGCGGAAGTATCTAAGGGTGAAGAGGCTGACGATCTTATAGCTATAGCTGCAACTGAGGGTGGACCTGAGTCAGTCGTTGTCTCCATTGACAAAGACATGCTTCAGATTCCATGCAGACATTACAACCCTAACAAGAGAGAGTTCAAAGTTGTCGATGAGTTTAGTGGCTTGAAGTTCTTTTACAAACAAATACTTACAGGTGACAGGGCAGATAATATCATAGGTCTATACGGTATCGGTCCAACTAAAGCTGAGAGAATGGTGACTGACTGCAAGACAGAACAAGATCTGTACGAGGTATGTCTGAGAGAGTATGGTGGTGAAGAGGACAGAGTGATAGAGAATGCTAGGCTTCTGTGGTTAAGACGCTACCCAGAACAACTATGGGAGCCACCTAAATGCGTTACAGATCAGGACTAGAGAAGAGAACAGCACAGTATCTAAGGAAACACAAAGTTAAATTCAAGTACGAAACACTAAAGATTCAATGGCAAGACATGAGATTTAGAACGTACACCCCTGACTTTGTGTTACCTAATGGAATTATAATTGAAACTAAAGGAAGGTTTATTCCGTCTGACAGGGTAAAACATCTCATGGTAAAAGAACAACATCCAGAATACGACATTCGTTTTGTCTTCAGTAACCCTAAAGCTAAGTTAGCTAAGGGTGCTAAGTCTACCTATGCTGATTGGTGCGACAGACACAACTTCTTATATGCAAAAGAAACCATTCCAATTGAGTGGATTAAGGAGAAAAGGTCTTGACAATGTTTGACTATGAGAGTAAACTTGATACCTTGGCTGAAGATTTTGATTTGATTTGGCTGTTAGAAGAGAACGATATATCTATAAGGCATGTGATAAAGTTGTTAGTCGAAGAAGGCTTGATCGATCCTAATAAATATATAGACGTATCCAATGAAGAAAGGACATGGGCAGAATGGGAAGAGTGACTAACGATCCTGATTTAGACTTTTGGTTTGAAGATGAAGAGGAAGATATGGGTTTTAATTATTATATGGATGAGGCTGCACAGACAGCAATCTATAAACAAGAGTACCAGATTGTGTACCCAGCCTTAGGTCTAGCTGCTGAAGCTGGAGAGGTAGCCAACAAGGTTAAGAAGATTATCAGGGATGGTGAGTTAGATCACAATTCTATAGTTGCTGAGTTAGGTGATTGTCTGTGGTACTTAGCTGCATTGTGCCGTGACTTGAATGTTGACATGGCAGATGTTGCTGCTGAGAACTTGCAGAAGTTACAAGGACGTATGGAAAGAGGAACCCTCGCTGGGTCAGGTGACAACAGATGACATGGTTCTGGCGATACATTAATTACCTTGCAACTTGGCGTTCACATAGACTAGCAATCAAACAATTAAATCAGTTGACAGACAAAGAGTTAAAAGATATAGGCATTGTCAGGGCTGACATAGATCGAATGATCTGGTTAGAAGAAGACAAAACAATGAGAGGAAGAGGTAAGGATGAGTAACTACCTACCAACAGATTATCAAGCTTTTATTCACACGTCTCGTTATGCTAGATGGTTGGAGAAAGAAGGACGCCGTGAGACTTGGGACGAGACAGTAGAACGGTACATGGATAAGGTTGTTCGTCCTGTCCTTGGGAATGACAGCTACGTCAATCAGTTACGCAATGCTATCCTGTCTCTAGAGATCATGCCATCCATGAGAGCTATGATGACAGCGGGTCCAGCTTTAGAACGTGATAATACCTCAGGGTATAACTGTTCTTATCTACCCGTAGATGATCCTAAATCCTTCGATGAAGCTATGTTCATCCTCTTGTGTGGTACAGGTGTCGGGTTCAGTGTTGAACGTCAGTTCATAAGTAAACTCCCAGAAGTTCCCGAACTGTTTAACAGTGATACCACAATCGTCGTTAAGGATAGTAAAGAAGGTTGGGCTAAAGCTTTCCGTCAAGTGCTTGCTCTCCTCTGGGCTGGTGAGATCCCTCAATGGGATGTGTCAAAGGTACGTCCTGCTGGCGCTAGACTTAAAACATTTGGTGGTAGAGCTAGTGGACCTGCACCCTTAATCGATCTATTTAACTTTGTCGTTAAGATCTTCAAGGATTCTCAGGGTAGAAAGCTGTCTAGTCTTGAGTGCCATGACATTATGTGTAAGATAGGTGAGGTTGTTGTCGTTGGTGGTGTACGTCGATCAGCTATGATCTCTTTGTCTAACCTGTCAGATGATCGTATGCGTCATGCTAAGTCAGGTGCATGGTGGGAGAACAATCCTCAACGTGCCTTGGCTAATAACTCAGTAGCATACTCAGAGAAGCCTGACAGTTTGTCGTTTATGCGTGAGTGGATGTCGCTTGTGGAATCTGGATCAGGTGAAAGAGGAGTATTTAATCGTGAGGCATCTAAGAAACAAGCTGCTAAGTATGGGCGGCGTGATTCTGAATGGGATTTCGGAACCAATCCTTGCAGCGAAATCATCCTGCGTCCGTATCAGTTCTGTAATCTTACGGAAGTTGTTATCCGTGCCACAGACTCTTATGATGATCTTGAACGCAAAGTCCGTATGGCAAGTATTCTGGGAACCATTCAGTCCACCTACACTAAATTTCCATACCTGCGAAAAGTGTGGCAAAGAAACACAGAAGATGAACGTCTGCTTGGAGTGTCCCTTACGGGGATAATGGACAACACTCTGACAACAACACAGAACCACGGGTTGTCTAAGACACTTGAAAAACTACGAGAGGTTGCAGTTGAAACAAACATTGATTTGTCTAAGCGTCTTGGTATCAACCCCTCTGCTGCTATTACTTGTGTCAAACCCTCAGGAACGGTCAGCCAACTCGTTGACTCAGCCTCTGGAATACATGCCCGTCATTCTAACTACTACATTAGAACAGTCAGGGGTGACAACAAAGATCCACTAACACAGTTCATGGCTGACCAAGGTATCCCTAACGAGCCTTGTGTCATGAAGCCAGACCAAACAACTGTCTTCTCCTTCCCTGTCAAGTCACCCTCAGGTGCTGTTGTCACAGAGGATATGACAGCTATTGAACAGCTAGAGACTTGGCTTATGTATCAACGACACTGGTGTGAGCACAAGCCCTCTGTTACTATTAATGTGAGGTCAGACGAATGGTTTGAGGTAGGAGCCTTTGTCTATAAACACTTCGATGAAATGTCAGGGGTATCTTTCTTGCCTTACAACGAACACACCTACCAACAAGCACCTTACCAAGAGATAACTAAGGAACAGTACGAAGAAAGTTTAAGTCAGATGCCAAAAGCTGTTGACTTCTTCAAACTAAAAGAGTATGAGAAACAAGATAACACTGCGGGTAGTCAGACTATGGCATGTACGGGTGATGTCTGTGAAATGGTTGACATAACATAAGGAGTTAGATATGGTTACTATGACCTTAGATGAAAAAGAATATGAGACAGAAGACTTTACAGAAGACCAACATAAACTATTACAGGAGATTCAATACAACAATAATATACAGATGCAGTTAAACTATCAATCAAATAGTTTACAAGCAGCTAATGAGGCCATCGTAAATAAACTAAGAATTTCACTAGAAGCTAAAGAAGGATCTTAACATGACAGGACTAGAAGTTTACGCCGTAATCGTTACCGTGATAGCAGCCTTAGAAATCTTACTCTAATGGTTGCTGTAAGAAAACAGTTTAGCAGGGCATTGTATGAAGCGTATGATGCACCTGCAAGGCTGGCACTGGTGTCCCTTTTAGAATCTAAGGGGCATCAGATTGTCAACAACGAAGAGAACTATAGTGTTGACGTTGTGTCTCAGAAAGGAGAGTACACATACTTCAATGAAGCTGAAGTTAAGACAGGATGGAAAGAAGATTGGCCCTTAGAGTGGAAAGAGATTCGTATCCCTGAACGTAAACAAAGACTACTAGATAAACTTGGTACACAGAATGGTGTCCTAAACTTCTATGTCTTTCGGTCTGACTTAAAGAAAGTCTGGCGTATCAAGGATACTCTACTGACAAAGGACTGTGTGTTACCTGCTAAGGGTAGGTATATTCGCAAGGGTGAGTTGTTCTTTCATATTCCTTTTACAGAAGCTGAACTAATCACAGTTCCTTGAGGATAAACAAATGGCTAAATGGGATTTAAGTAAATTGGATATACCTGAAACAGATAACGTAAACAACCCACCACACTACGGGGATGGGTCAATCGAATGCATTGATTACATGAAGGATAACATGGAAGCTACTATGTTCATGGGCTACCTAGAAGGCAATACTAAGAAGTACTTACACAGGTTTAGATACAAAGGTAACCCTGTTGAGGATCTAAAGAAAGCACGTTGGTACTTAGACAAACTTATAACTGAAATGGAAGGGAAGAGTTAATGTTAGCAGCTTTGATATTAGCCTGTCATATAGATAACGGGATTTGTAAAACATTTACTGGTCCTGAAATGTATCAGACAGCAGATGACTGCATAGACAGTATAGGTGTAGGGATTAAACTTATAGAAGATCGTGGTTGGTTAGTAAAGGATTACACCTGCTATGATTGGGGCACTGAAACGTAAAAGAGGGGCTACTTGCCCCCCTTCCTTTTCTTACCTGATGCTGTCGTTGACCACTTAACTCTTTTCGGTCCTGTCTTTTTCTTTGCCTCTGACTTGCTGATACTACCAGCTACAGACTTAGGTCTACAGGCAGGGTAGGGCCGTTTACTTTTCTTGGCTGACTTTCTACCGCAGGGTTTACCTGTCTTAACGTCAACCCATTGCTCACCGAACCATTTACCTAGACCACCCTTAGCCATTACGCCTTCCTAACTCTGTTGTCTTTGCCTTTCCATTTACCACCCTTTTCTTTATACCACTTGGATGCCCAAGCATTAGCATAAGCTGATGGGTAGACTTTGAACTTCTTACGTGCCGCTTGCTTTGCACGATTCCATAACGCAGGGTTAGTTGGTTTAGGACTTGACAAATTACATTCCTTTTGGTTAGAGTTTATCCATGTAATACATAAGAAACAAAAGACCAAAGCCAAAGGTAAACAGAGCTATCAAGGTAATACCACCCCAGAGAACTATCTTCTCGAACAGTTCAGCATTTCTTTTCTTCTTGTCTTCTAGTTCTTTCTTCTTTCTTAGACGTACTTCTTTTCTAAGAGTTACTAATTCCTGCCACCCTGAGTATCCTCTGGCAGCTATAATTATTTCCCTCAAGTTATTCTCTAAGTCTTCAGCCTTCTTACGATTGACGTAGGTATCCAAGGCTTCTTCATTTGCACTAGAAAAGACACTGCTTCTCTTCTTGTCATGACTATCCTTGGCTTGATCTATAGCTTCAAACAAACTACCTATGTCTTTAGCCAGAGAAGTTATCTCTTTACCTGCTGACACACCAGCTTTGATGGCTGTGAAGCTTGCCATAGCTATAGTGATAGGGTCCATTTATCACCACTTCACCTTGTCAGCCCAATAAGCTGCTGACATTTTACCCTTTGAAATATTCTTGGCGTGACGAGCCTTGAAGGACTTCTTCCTAGCTTTCTCTTTAGCTGTCTTAGGGCTTTTACCTGCACCTGACACACCCTGTTGACCAAACCTAATGATCTTCTCCTTACCACCATCACAAGCCTTTACGACATGAGATTTCTTAGGGTGATTAGGAGTGCGTTTAGGTTTGTTGCACTTCATCTTAGACTTTTCTATCTTAGCCATCTTTACCAGCCATCTTCTCTAGAGTTAATCTTATTGATTTAATGTTCTCATCTATACGAGCATTCATCAGAGATAGTTCTTGTGCTGATGTCTCAAGTTTAGCTATCCGTATTTCATGACGAGCTATATCTCTCATGTTAGTTTCAACCGAGCTATCCAACCCAGCCATATACCAGACAACAGCTATTGTCTGTAATAGAATAGCTCCGACTAAAGCTAAAGGAATAGATTTTGATGTAAGCCAAGATTCTTTATCCACGATACCGTCCTAATGTTATTGTTTTTAGAAACCCTCTCCATATTTCCTGAGGGCTAGGAAGCATCCATCCTAAGATTAGAAGGATTATTACCCATGTGGGTATGTCTTGGTTCAATACCTTGACGTTATCGATGGCCCCGTCCACTGTGAAACCACCTGTTGATTGATCTACCTCTACGTTCTCTCCTGATATGTCGCTGCTCTGGTCAACAACTGACTGATTGTTTTCTTTACCTACTTGTGTGTTAGCATTTACTGTCGGGCCTCCCCCACCCCCACCGATACCACTCAGTAAAGAGAAGGGGGATAGACAACCACTGAGTAGTAGGACTAAGGCTAAGGGTAAGAGTATTCTCATAGGTTTATTCAGACCTAAGAGCATCTGCTACCCCCTCCATTCTAGGTATAATACCTGCTCTACCTCTTTTTCTGGCTGTTCTGTATTCCTCATTATCTAAAAACTCTGTAGCAGCCTCTTTAAATTTTCCAGAATTTATAAGCTTTATTGTTTCAGGGCTTCCTGACATACCCCCTCTGAACCAGCTTTGAGCTATCTCTACTTTTAAATTTTGAGAAAGATTGTCAAAGTTGGGTATAGCTTTTCTTACAGCCGGTAATCTTTCATTTATGTCTTGGCGAAGCAACTCTAGTGCTTTTTCCTCTGTGATAGTTTGACCCTCTTTAACATCAGAACCATAATGTCCGTAACCTAACGTAAGGTAGGTTTCACCTTCTGTAGCTCTATAAGCTGTACCCTTAAATTCTTCTTCTTTAATTAGCCTTGATACTAAAGCATCTTCAAACGAAGTGCCTTGAGTTATTTGAGGTGCAGTTTCTGGAGATTGTTCTTGAAGAGGCATCTCCTGTGAGGGTACTTCTACATCACCTAAAGGGGAAGTAGGACCACCCTCTGTGGAAGGGGGTACGGCCCTCATAGCTGCCATTGGTGCGGCATCAGATATGCTTGTCGCTTCACTAGCCTGAGGTTGGTCAGGGCCAAGTGAGTCAAGTGTCTGAGAGAAGATACGGTCATCATTCATGACAGAACTAAGAGCTTCCTGTGCAAAGGCGTCTAGCTCTGGATCTCCCTGAACACCTCTAAAAGCTTGGGTAGCTGCGGGATATCTTTTTTCTAATTCTAACAGAAGACCCCTCTTCTTGTCAATCATTTTTAAGTTATTAAACAACTTTAATGTTGTTCCGAACCTAGTGTCCAGTATTCTTTCTAAGTTACTGCCAGCTAGAATTTCATTACGTCTACTCTGAGGTAACTTTTGGAACTGTTCAAGCCCACCGACTTGTTCTATACGGGCATTAGTTGCTTCAATAGCAGCCATACGACGATTACCTTGAGGAACATCACCCATCTTACTTCTAAGAAAGTCTAAGTTAAGGACTAACTTATCCCCATCAACCATAAAGTAAGGTTCATCACCTGCACTTAACCTTTGATCAAGCTCCATCTTCTGACGAAGGTACTCAGAGTTTAAAGCATTCTGAAGGGCGTCATTAGTTTGGGCAGCATTGTCTCCATCTACCTGATAGATAGACTCTAGGGTAGAAACAAGCTGGTTGTTTGAAAACTTAGACAGAAGTTTATCACCCATGATGTATTCATCTGACTGAGATGCGACAAGACTGCTTAAAAGATTTACACTGTTCAGCCAAGTATTACGCACGTCTTCATTGTTTAAAACTTTTTGCTTGCTTGTACTTGAGGTAACAGCACCTAGTCCTTCTAGAACTTGTTTGTATTCCTCTGGATTGTCCTTGACACTAGGTATTGTTAAGTAGGCTGGCTTATCTCCAGAGGTATCAGGCAGTTCAGGAGGTCTGCTAAAAATATCTACTAGCTCTATATTCTCCTGAGGGGATGAGGACATTATCTTACTAAGACCATCTACCCAAGTCTTACCTTTTTCTTCAAACGTCCCAAGTATTGAGTTTTTAAACTCCATAGGATTTTCTTTAATCATAGCCCGTATAGTAGAGATCGTAAACGGGTTAAACTCAGCTTCGTTTAGGGCTATGTGAATGGCATCAAGAGTGTTAGCATCCGTATCAAATTTCCTAAGGTCTTCAACAAGACCAAACATCTGATCTGTGACTGCTTTAACCTGAGCATTACCCTCGTACTGAGAGTACTGACCTGAAATTAAAGCTCTTACAGAAGTAGAGGCAGAGTTTATTTCGTCTTGTGTTACTATTCCGTCTTTAATAAACTCAGAGAAACTTGCTGACAACAGGCTAAAGTCGGTTCTCAGGCTTTCCACAACAGGTCCAGCATCAACTGGCATACCCATCGCTACACGAGCATCCTGTAATGCTTTTTGCTGTTTAAGAATATTTACCTCAGCCATAGAGTTTAGAACAATCTCATTTATTTGTTCAGAGGTAGCCTCAGAATTTAGTATTTTTGTAGACGCAACTAAAGTCCGACCTAGATCACTCTGTAAAAGCTGTTCTTTCTCGTAAAACTCATTGCTTTTAAAGCTTACCGCATCCCAGCTTTCACCTGTAAGAGCTTCATATGCTTGCCTTTGCCCTTCAGGTATAGCTTTAGGGCTTGATTCAATAAATTTTCTAGCAAATGTTTTTAACTCTGTCACTTCCGAAGAGGTAAGTTTACCATTATCTCGGCCTTGTTGGATATCAAAAGAACGACCAAGAGCATCCCCGAACTGATTAACCATAGCTTGGTTTAAAGAAGCTTGAGTTGGTTTGGAAGACTCAAATACCTTTAAGGCTTGTGTAGCTGTATCAGCCAATGCTGCAACAGGACTAAACTGACGAGGTGCTTGAACTGGCTGCTCATACCTAATTTCAGTTTCAAGTGTAGGATTAAATACTGACATAAAGTCTACCTCGTTGTTTCAAGTAGTTGTTCTGCTTCTGTGGCTCTGCCGATACGCCGTAACTGTTCTACACGTTCAAAGGTTGTCGTGTCTGAGAACCCTCTTAGTACCTGATCTCTTAGTCGTTGGCGTAACTCAGGGCTTAACCCTGTAAATCGACTAATAGACAAATAAATACTGTCCATGTATTCGTTAGCTCTTTCAGCATCTTGGTTATTGACGGCATCCCAGAACAAATTTATTCTATTATCTATCTCTTTAGAATACTGACGATAAGTTTTATTGGAGCTATAGATAATATCTTTTGAGTCATAGACTTGCTGTACTTCTTCAAGAGGGATACCTGCTGCTGCAAATAAAGCATCCATGTTCGTAAAGTTTGCATCTATTCTAGCCCCTGTTTTAGATGAGTATGTTCCGTACTGTAAGATACCGTAAGCTTTAGACAGGTTGTCTACGAACTTAAAGTTTCTGAACAACTCAATTGTTTTTTCTTTGACAACAATTTCGTCACCACGTTTAATAGCCCCTAGTGTCTGAGCAAAATCAACTAATGCATCACCAGCTTTACCCCCACCTGCACCACCAACAATCTCAAGGGCAGATGCATCACGATAGTTCCTAAAGGTGTCTACCACACCATCACCTAAAGAGACACGGCTTGCTGCTGACACTTCAGGTGCACGATCACCCACTAATCTGTCATCAGCCCATGCAAACAAAGCATCGATAGGTCCATTCTTTACCAGCCTATACATATCGTTGCCAGCTTCTATCTGCATATCGTCGGGAAGGTAGCTGTTCATAGAATCCACGGCTGATGAGGTAGCTGAAGATAAGCCTAGCCCTGTCATACCAAAGAACGGCCCTACCATAGCAGCAAAGCCCATTCTTTCCCGTACAGTAAGGTCTTTTCCTACGAAGATACCTTCAAAGGATCTTAGCATATAGCTGTAGAACTGAGTAGGTACTCTCAGCAAACCTTGCTGCACCTGAGAACGGCTCATGTTTGTCATGTTTAAGGAGTATGCCTGTTCTTTATTTGTAACCCATGTACGTCCTTCAGGAGACAGTATAGATTTGTCAGGGTTCTGAGCCTTCCACTTACGAACTGCTGCACCAAAAGATGTCACACGAGTTATTTGTTCCCCTTTATTGAAGAAGAACATACCTGCATTCATAGTTTTCTCCCAGCCTTTGTTGAGACTGTTGCCTACAACACGGGCAGTTTTCTTACGAGAACGAGAGACAGAGTTTGTTGGGGCTTGATAACCTTCAATGAGGTTTGTCGGGTCAATCTCATAACGAGCACTGTCAATAAATAGTTGACGTACCTCTGTCATTTCATCTTTGCTGTAACCAAACCGTTTAGCCATACGATCAAGCATAATGTCTAAAGGTTTACCCTCTAGCTTTAAAGATTTCAGAAGAAGATTACCCATGACAGCACCTTTTATACCGTCATCTAAACCTGCCATACCTACAATGTTTATTGAATGTGCCGCTTGAAGAAGCATCTGAAAAGGATCAGCAAAGAAGGTTGTCTTAAAGCCAAAGTTAGTCAAAGCATGTGCAGGGTTGCTAGGGTTAAACTTAACACCGATGTTGTCATAGACAAGATTAGACATATCCTGAGACACACGATCAGCCCACTTGTCACCCCAACCTTCAGCACCTTGACGCATCTCTGTTATATTCTTGCGTTCATATATTTTTCTTATGATAGGATTAGTTGAATCCTTAGGCAAGTAGTTTTCTATATTTCTATAGTAAGCCCTATAGTTTATATTAGGGCTATTTGGTTCAGCTAGTTGTTTAATCTTTTTACCTAGTGAAACCTGAATAGCATCATTGTAATTAGAGAATGCTAACCGTCTGCTTTCAGTATTAACTTGGTTTAGTACCGCATTAATTGGGTTGTCATTAGCTGTAGACAAACCACCAAAGTGAATCAAAGGATTGTCATTACGTCTGTTAGAGAAGATAGCAAATTCTGTCAGTGAGCCATTAGGAACGAATGCATCTTCCTGTCCAGCGGTAAAGATGTTTTCATCACGGCGTTTAGTTGCGAACTGAAGATCGTCTACGTCTAGGTTCAACCCTGCATCTATTGCAAAATCCTCAAAGTCTTTTACTTTAGTTAAAGCTGGATACCAAGAGTTGTTAGCCTTGACAAGATCATCTGACAAAACACCGGCCTTCAATGCTCTGTAAAGATTACCCATCTGTTTAGCAGCCGTAGTAGCCGACTTAGTTGAACTAGCTGACAGGGCTACCTTTAAGGGTTTACCATCTTTGTCTAGCATTACAACAAAGTCAGTTGCCTCAGGGTTTACACGAGGGCCACCTGCATTATAACCTAGTGCATCTTCAGGCTCTAAGGGTTTTATTGTACGGGTGTCTACAACATACTTGATGCCGCCAATGTCCATGTCAATTTCAAAGACATTAACCATAGGTCCGTCATAGTCATCCTTGGTAAACTTTACCCCTGAGTCAGCATCGATAAACTCATTAACATCTGAAGGTAGCTCCCCTAGTTTTTTACCAGCTAGGAATGTTTCTTCTCCACCAACATTAACAGTTATCCGACGATAGCCATTTGCATGCATTCTTCTGACAAGACTTGTGGCACGTAAATGATAAGTGTGGTCAGACAGATTGACTAAAGCTCTGTAACCATCCAGCACTTTTTGAGAAGGTGCTATACCTTTGTGGTCAGCCCTCCAGAGATCACTGAACTCATCATCTGTAAACCAGTTTCTTTGAGAAGACAGATCCTGAGACTGTAGCCTCTGAATAATATCCCCTACCTCATCGATCTCTTTACCTGACATCTTGTTGACTTGATCAATCATTGGCTTATTAAGTTGATTAAGCCTGACAGCACCACTTTCAGCACGGTAGGCTAAGTTAGTTGCATCAGCATTGTCAAGTAAATGATACCCAGAAGTTGGTAGTCTCTGAAATAGTTTGCTGAACAGCTTACCTGTTACACCCTCTACGTGTTGCAGTTGGGCATACTTGTCAGTCTTAATGAAGTCATCCATCTTAATTACTTCATCTACCTGAACAGCATATGCACCCTTGTCAGCGTTGATAGCTACGACATTAGCTTCAGGTACATTCTCAGCATACTTTTCAGCAGCATCTTTAGTTAAAGCTTTGCCTGTCTTTGGATGACCAAGGAGAACGGTAAGCTTCTCTGTTCGTCCGTCAAGCTTTGAGTTGATAACACCCCGATTAAGTGTAGATGCAATGTTACTAACCCTAGTAGTGATATATTCTTGTAAAAGTTTTTGATCATATATGTCACCCATAGTACGTCCAACGTACTCAAAGGCTTCCTTTGTTACTTGTGTGGCTGTATGGTTATTCATAGCAGCTTGCCCTAGTGGACGTACAGGAGCATTGTCAGACAAAGGATCTGTAAGGCTTGGTCCCATGCTTGCTAAGTTCTCAGGGTCATCTGAACGTGCAGCTATATTCTCAGCGACATCCGTTGCAGCGTCAGGTCCGTTAATAACACCTGCACGAGTAGATGCTGTGGGTGACTGAGAAATATCTGTAATTGTTTTAGCAATCTTTCTAATTTCAGATATACTATCAGATGTTTCTACAACTTTACCATCTACTCTAAGTTCTACAACTTCTTTACCGTCTGACCCTTTACTTGTTGTTATCGTAATAGCCCCTTTAGAAGAGGGCTTTGCAGAATTTTGAGAAAGAGTTATTAGATTTTTACCGGCCTTTACACTCTTAGCGCCTATGCTGAAACCAGCTGACACAAAGGGGAATATGTCGATAGCCCCAATAATAGCCTCAGTAACAGCTATGTCGTTGTTCCCGAACCTTTCGATTGTTGCATACAGATCAGCAACAGCAGCAGGGTTATCCGCAAACAAAACACCCTGACCAAGATACTCGTCTAGTCTTGTGTCAAGTAATGTTTCATACTCTTCCATAGACATATTACCTGCAAGAGCACGAGCAAACTCTTCTGAAACATTCTTACGTTTCATTGTAAGATCTTCAAATGCACCGATAGGAAACTGTCTTAGGATGTAACGATCAAACCAATTCAAGACTGAACCAGCATTCGTTGAGGCTGCACGATCCTGAATAGCATCAGTTAGTTTGTCAACTGTTAGCTGATACTTCATAGATGCTAGGTTCTGGGCACTTGTAAGCCTAGGGTTATCCATAGCATGGAATGAGTTATCGAAGTAGTCGCCAATAGAAACAAGATCAGAACCCTTCTTGGCCTGATCCTGTAATTCTTCTGCTGTCTCATATACTTCAGCACCCTCATCTGTGTAAGAACTTACAGCAGCAGACAAAGCTACGTTTACTCTCTCAGTTATCTCAGCATGAGGAATCTCTAATTCTTCAGGTAATTTACCTGTAGCACCTAGGACAGCAGTATCCTTTCGTTCAACAGCAGATGAACGAGGATCTTCTATAGGTGTGACGTTAGTTTCTTCTTCATCATCACCTAAGAAGACTGACTTTATAATGCCCTGTCCTAGAATAGTTGCCATTAATTAAAGCTCCCTAGACCTCTAGTACCAAGAGTAAAGGCATCACCTACTTTAGAAAGGCCACTACTTAAACTTCCTGAGGGCATCATACTTAAACCCTGCATACTTAAACCAGCTATTGCTCCACCTGTTTGTGACCTTGCCATAGCTGCTTGCTGTTGTACACCCAAGGATGAGATCTGACCAGACAATTGCCCTTGCATACCTGAATACCCTAGGCTAGACCCTAGCTGAGACTGTAGGCCTGTAAGACCACCAGCTACTCCTGAACCACCTGCTGCACCCAGTGCTTGTGAAGCTACTAAGGTCTGAGATCGTTGCATTTGAGCTTCTCTCAGGGCTTGTCGACGAGATCTAGTCGCAGCTAATTGTTGTTGACGTTGCTGTGCTTTTGCTCGTTTTTTACCTGCAATTTGACCTTGATCAGCTTGATAGATACTATAGCCTGTTCCAGCTACGGCTAAAACCGCTAGTGTCGTTGCTACACCCATACTAAAGTTCCTTCATGTAAGTAGACTCAGTTCTTTTATAACCTCGTCTAACGTAGAGTTTTTCTAGACTAGCTATGCTTTCTATATCACATAAAGTAATATAGTCTGCATTATTGTTTTTAGCCCACTCTTCAAAAGAGTTTAAAAGTAAAAGAGAACCCTTTTTACCTCTGTAATCTTTTGAAACAAACCATGCTAGTTCAGTTGCAAGTACTGTAAGAGAGTTGTACATTTCGTGTACAATACAAACAAGAGCACCCTTTACTTCATCGTCCTCTTCTAGAACTAAAACGTCTGACACAGAGTTTAAGATTGAACTAAGTATAAACTGTTCTGTCTTATCTTTGTTCCACTTATGAGACTTAGGGGCTTCTCTTGAAAACTCTCTAGCTAAAACAAGAATGTCAAAGACATCTTCTTCTGTCGCTTTTCTAATGTTTATCAATACCTAGGGTTCCTACCTTGGACAATACCCCATCCAATAAGTATGAAGTCCTTGCCAGTTTCACTTTCGTATCTTAACCTCATTGAACGTCCATGTCCACGAAGCTTTACACGAGAAGTTATAACATCTTCAGGGTAATCATACAAGTCTAAATTGTTAGGATCTACAACAACTGGATACTTTTTTCTGTATACTTGTTGAGAAGGGCTAAAGGTTTCTCTAAAGTCAAAGGAAGATGAGACAAGAAGACCTGAAGGATTAACAGCCTCGTATCCAGCCTGAGGGTTTCCTGTAAATCCTGTCTCAGTTACCCGACAGTAGGTGACAAGGTAAGGTGCATTCTTCTTTAAGACAGCATCCCCTACGAAATCATAGCCTGTTTCAGCAAAGGATGTGTAGTCAGTCTCACCCCAATCCTTATAGTCACCACCTGAAAAAGAACCCATAGTAAGTCTGTTACTAGGTATTTGGTTAGCAGTAGCACTAACAAGTAGAATTATATTTGGATCACCTGTGTTGTGGTAGTTTATAGCTGTTGAGACAACATCATCACTTCCTACTACAACATCATCTGCCCCATCAGTCCCACTTCTAACATCTCTAACTAATTCATCTGAACCAAAACCTGAATAAAACTCAAAGCCCACAATAAATGATTCATACTGTTGAGATGTTTTGTCTTCAATTTTCCAAGGGTAAAAAGCACCAAGAGTTATGTCAAGTATTAAAAAGTTGTTTATTTTATACTCAGGGGAAGCATCCTTGTTAGGATAGCCCCAGTATATTCTTTTGTTAATAGGATCAAACTTACCAATAACTTTTTCTCTAGCATCAGCATCAATACTATCCCAGAAACCCTGTATAGTTGTTACAGAAATATTCTGTTCAGCACCTTGACCTGACACTGGATCAGTGCTAAGTGTGTGGATACCGTAACGTGACCACCAGAAAGGTGCACCATCAGCAGCCACAAAGCTCTGAGCATTAAGAATACCCACACGGCTTACACGGTTGACAGAATAAGCATCAGCTTTAAATACCCCATCAACACCACTTATCTGCCAGACCCCATTCTCAGCAAATACATAGATAGAACTCTGGTAAGCATACAGTCTTTGTATTTTGTCAGCATCAGGTATTGTAATCATGCCACCATCAGTAGGAAGCAAAGCGGATAAATGTTCAGAGGTAGGATCATTTTGTTGATAACAAGCGCCTATATCTTCTCTTGAGTCAATAAGTTTAGAGAATACAATAGAACCACCGTATTCGGAGTCATCTAAACCTGCAAAGAAAACTCTTCCTGAAAAGGCTTCACAAGATCTCCAACGAGAATTTATAGGATCGGTAAGATCAGCTGATAAAAGTGTAGCAGTAGGTAATTGGGCGTTTGCATCTGCAACCTCAACTGCTCTAGAAGAGTTATTAAAGAAATCTAATACAAAGTGTCCGTTGCCTGAAAGAGAATTACCCCCGTCTACTTTTTTCCACTCATCTACATCAAACTGATCTGAAGTATTTTTACCTGAAAACCAAGGATGAGTTAATGCGGGAAATTTATTAAGAGTGCTAGAATTAGCTCTGAAATAGTATAAAGCTGAAACGTCATTATTAGACACAACTCTTCCAGTACTTTTAGAAGCCCACCCTGAATTTAAAGTATCGTATATACGGGCGTCACCTACTTCAACAGGAGTTACTGAACCTGTAGTTTTGCTTAGACTTGTTAAATTAGTCGTAAAGTACCTAAAGTCTCTTATTTTAAAATCTATTTTTTCTATTTGAAAATATTTTTGACCATTAACCCCTGTAGAAATACCGTTTAACCTCAAAAAACCAAGAGGTGATCCACCTGTTGCGTTAAAAATAGAATCTTCGTCAGATTGAATCCCTACCCTTACATAACCTTGAGGAGTACTTTGTCCAGTTAATTCTACAGTTCTTACAGTAGCAAAAGTATTACTTGTGGCTGGCGTCCAAGGAGTGTTATGACCACTACCAGCAGTAATAGTTTCAGTAATAACTACTCCAGAGGCATTTGTACCTGTAACAATAAAAGACATTCCTACTGCTGGGTTTTGCACCCTTATGTGTACTTGCGCCGGTGTGCCAGAACCTGAAGAGTCTGTTGAGCCAACAAGAGCAGCTATTTCTTCTGATACTGTAAAACTATTTCCAATAGTTGCGTGTGTTCCTATTAATAAACCATTAATAGAAGAAAATGAAAGTGCGTTTGCTTGCTTGTCCATACCCGTATAGGCTGGGCTAGTATCAACATCAGCTAAATCAACAAACCCTAAGTACTTTCCAGAATAAGGAGGTGCACTTTGATCGTAGAAGATAACAAATTGTCCGTTGTGAACTGCAAGGTATTCTATGTCAGGATTACCTGCAACATTCTTCCAAGTAAAGCTAGACAAAGGTTTAGTGCCATTTAAAGCAGCTTGGGTAGCAGGTTCTAAAACGTGGCTATCCTCTAGCTTAACGCCTAGTCTACGCCTACGAGTACCATCACGCCGTAAATCACAGTTCAACTCATCTGTAGAGGCACCTTCAGGAAAAGTCATCTCACCAGCTTCAGTGATCAAACCTTTAATAAAGTTATTAACTGCCTTTTGATTTAGACTTTGCGGCATTTCGTTCCATCTCTCTTTGGTCTGCGTACTCTCTTACCCGTTTAGTTTTAGAAACAGGTTTGTTCCGCAAGTACCGTTCTAGGGCATTCTGTGCTGCTGGTATGTTCGTGTATCTACCTGATAGTTCTTTGGGAACTGGCCCACGTTGATAACGAATAGTAAAAAACCTATAACCACCAACTTCTTTTTCAATGTATACTTCAGCTAGTAACTTATCTGATTTACACAAACAGTATTGGTTTTCTGTATCGTGTTCGTACTCAATCATTAATGTCTTCCGTAGTAATTCCTAATGTTAGGACGTTTAGTTTTATACTGATCATTCATAACGTAAGACTTTAAACGACGAGCAGCCTGCTCAACCTTAGGGTCTGAACCCCCTTTGAACAGTGAGAAACAAGTTGACTTAGCTTCAGCTAAAAGCAAGGGCATCAATGTGTTGTCTAGGTCAGGTGCAAAAGAATCTGTCTGACTAAACGTAGGGTACACAGAACCAAAGGCTCTTATCTTAGATGACTGTAGGGTTGTATCCACAGCACTATCGTAAGAGTTCATAATAACATACTCATCATCAAATGATGTGTAATAGCTAGGGGCTGTGGTTGTTCCGACAAAGATGTCTAAGTTACCATCGTAAGTCTCTACGAGTAAACCTGATTCATCCATGTTGTCTAAGAAATAAACTGGATCAACAAAGGCGACTTCAGCAAAGTCTTTCTTAGACACAGTCCCTACGTTATACTCTACTCTATCAATGTGCTTTGTGTTAGTAGGGTACTTGAAGTGAGTGGGTTTAGCTGAGTCAGCCATAGCTGTCAATGTCATCAGCTTATTGTGCTCAGGTATCTCACGGGCAGCAATAATATTGTAGTAGGTATCCTCTACTACTGACCCAATCTGTTGAGCCTCAACGGTATCTGAAATGCTATTGACATCTTCAGAATCCATGTCTGACAAAATAGATTGTACAATTTGTAAAAGAGTTGTCTTCATGATGTACGATCCACGGCTATAATAAGCATTACATCAACGTGGCTTGAAGGGCCACCGTTGCTATTAATCCTAATGTAACTTCCTGCCGCTACTGTGTTGTTTGAAGTAGGTAACTTTTCATCTACATCCCCCGCAGCAGACCCTGACTGAGTAACCGTTAAGTTTCCCATCGAAGCACTAGAAGAGTTATAAGCTGTTATAATTAAATCTGACCCAGCTATTGCAGCAGAAGTTACTGTCTGAAGTTTAGAAACTGTACCTGCATTTATAATAGGAACATAAATGTCTGTTGCTGTTGAAATATCATGAATGTGAACGGTAATTAAATCTTGCCTAGCTGTCCAAGCCCCTGAAGCACTACCATTAGACACATATACCCGACCACTGTGGGAAGTACCTGTTAATCCTTTAGGTTCATGTAAGTTAGGATCTGTAAGTGCACTATGTTCTACGTTAGCCATTAGAAACCTCTGCTAGTGTTTTAAGTATTATACATATAAATATAAGTGTTGTCAAGAGAAAAGATGGCCCCCGAAGGAGCCACCCTTAATTTTATTATAGACCAGGCTTAGTTACGATAGTAACAATACCTTCTGGACGATACTTCTTAACACCATAACGAGCAGTAGTTACATACTCGTGGCGTTGGTAGTCCTTGTTGTACTCGTAGTCTACCTCTGGCATTTGACGCCATGCACCTACGAATGGGTTAGCACTAGCATCTGATGAGAAGAACAAGTTAGCTACACCATTGGTTGAGTTAAAGGCGTTAGTAGTTGAATTGTCCTTTTCTTTCAAGGCTGTATCAGCTACTGTTGCTTTTAAGTAGTTAGATGTATATACGTCGAAACCATATACGTTAGCTACGAAACGCATACCTGTTGCTACACCATCACGAACAATACCTTCCCACATTGGGTTGTTAGACACGTTGACAAGGTTCGTCAGTGTATTGATTTGGTATTCAACAGATGGATCAACAATTGCAACCATTCCACGATCAGGAACATTGGCTTTCTTCAACGTATAACGAGCATACGCAAAGTCAGAAAGTTCCAACTTACCGGCATTACCGCCTGAAATACGGTGAGCAATACCGTTCTGAAGTTCTTGTGCGTTGTTTGCAACACCAACTTCAGGCGAGGCAAATGTAGTAGCCTCAAAGTGCTCCATGATTGCACGTTCTTGTTCAGGAACAAAACGAGCTTCTAATTGAGCAGCATAGAATGAGTCCTGAGAAGCTTTCTTAGTAAGGTAAGAAGCTGATTGCAGGTACTGATCAATCGTGAATTGAAACTCCGCTGTGTCCATAGGAACGTATGAAACAGCATTGTCTTCTGTATAGTTAGACGCAGTTGTTTCTCCGATGGTTGGAATTGTAAAGGTTGTTCCGTCAGGAAAACCTTCTAGCATACGGACATACCGTTGTGCTTGCATTTCATCCCGAAGGATGTCTTTTAGTTCTGAGGAGTAAACCTCTGAACGGATAAGCCTTTGCATATCCGCATTTGATGAAATCATACCAGCCATTTGCTAGTCCTTTCTATGAGTTGCCGAATTTATCACCCATCTTCATCTTATCTTGGATAAGTTGTTGTTGAATTTTAGGTGAATAATATTGATTAGGATTTTCTCGACGTAGATTCTGGTAGTAAGACCAGTTCCTATCAGCCGAGGCTTGCATGTTGACACCCTCAGTACGAACCGAACCTTGAACCATAGGGCTAAAGGTTTTTTCTGGTTGACCGATAAGAGTAAAGAATGCTGAAGGAGATTCAGATGCAATGTCACGTAAACGATCCATTGACATACCTAGTTCTTCAGCTTTTTTCTGGACTGTAGCCGCCGCTTCAGTACCAAAAGAACTTTCTAACTCTTTATCAACTTGAGAAAGATTCTGCTGTACAGTGCTATTTTTCTCTCGTTGAGTAAGTGTCTTTTCAACAAGGCTCTTCAAAGTATCCTCATCAACAACTCCAGTGGTATTCTGTGTGTCAATGCTACCATTATTATTATTGGACTCTCCGTTATTCACTGTGGTAGTTTCAGTGGCCTTATTTTGGAGTTGGGCTAGAAGATCGGCTTGATAATCTTGCTTCTTCATATCCTCTCGCATCTGGACTAATTGATCTTCAAGATTCTTAATATAGCCATCTGCTTCAAGTTTACCTTTAGCAAGAGTCTCAGGGTCACGCCAATTCTCACCCTTTGTCTCTACGAGTTTATCCAGAAAAGAAGTCTGTGGTGAGGCTTCTGTCTGTGTCTGCTCTGCGTTCTGTTCAGGCTGTTTGGTTGCAGCACTGTCAGTAAATACCATAATTTTATTCCTTGTCTAAGTTGATAATGTCAAGCACTTGGGTTAGTGCTCTGTTGTAACCGATACGATCAGCTACTTTGTGTGACCAAGAAGGACAATCGTAGTCCATCGTAGTCGGTCTATTCTCAAGCATAGACTCAAGAATTACTTCAAGACGTAGGAGGCTTTCTCTGTTAGATGAAAGCACTTGACTAACTTTAGCCTTTTCTTCCTTTGTCTTACAATCTTTAAACCAAGAAGATTTCATTACTTTTTCTTCTTTGTTACCATCTTCTTCATAGTTTTAACTGGTTCTTTTTTCTTGGCTTTACCGCCGTAAGGTTTGTTCTTTGGCATTATAATCCTAGCTCCTGTGCTTGTGCTAATACTTCTTGGTTTTCCATCTCAGCTTCTTGGACTTGTAACTGTGTTTCTAGTTGTTCTTGAACTGAGATATTCTCCCCAAACAATGTCATTTCGCCTAACTCTTCTGCGAGTATACGGGCAAACTCTTTGCCTGACATGTGGGCTGCAACTGTTGGGTCTTGCAGTTTTAATTGGTAAAGCTGTGTAAGGCTCTGTACTCTACGAGCACGTTCAGCAAAGTGTCTAGCCCCCATAGCTACGATCTTACCATTAGCTGTAATGTCATCTTTAGTTATAGTTCTAAAGATAATAGCATTAGCTGCACTGTCGAATACCCGAACTGTGTCAGCTATATTCATTCGACGTCTTGATACTTCAAACATAGCATTCAAAATAGGTTCCAAGAATACTCTCTCAAAGTGTGCTGTCTTATGTTCAAAGATACGTGAGGATGCATTCTGTAAGGTTTGTACCTCAAAGGCTGTCTTCTCCCCTGCTGTGCGTATTCCCATAGCTTGACGGGGTGCACCAGCCATCTCTTCCATTTTGTCCTCTAGCGCCCTAATTTGCAGGTCAGCGTTCAAGGCTGTTACATCAGGAGCTAAGTAACCTACGTCACCTTCTTCTCCCATGTATATACGGGTAGCAGGTGCAAAGTCAAAGTCTTCTACGTCACCCCTGATTTTAATAATAGGGTAAGCGATCTGATCGAATACGTCAGCCTTTAGGTTTTCTAGGTGATCAATACGGTACTGCATACCGACAAGATTATCTAGTGGACCCATAGCATAGAGGTTGTCAGGGCGAGGACGCCACCCTGCATGAAAGATAGGAGCATGACCAAGATAGCTAGGGTTCTCCTGATTATCTAAAACGTATGCTCTGTCTACGATTGTAATAATACGATCTTCATAAAGAGTATCTGTCAGACTATCGTAGAAGTCTCCATAGAAAGTAAGGATTTCTACATAGTTTGAATCGTAGTATTGCTGAATAGATGAGAACCCATCAGCAAGGTAGGCGTTAGACTTAGCTTGTTCTTCTGAACCTTTGACAGCAGCCCTAGCATTCACCATCTTTTGGAAGACCCCTTGCATGTATTCTTTGCTAGGATCTGACTCAATCATCTTACGAACTTCACCTAAGGTTTTAATTGACTTAATAATCTTAGGAGATTTTTCAAATGAAGATGCTGTTGGATTAAAGCATAAATCAAAGGGTGAGATACGGACTAACTTAGGTCCGATATAGTTTACTACGAGGCTGTCGTCTTTTTTACTTTGGTAGTTTTCTTCCCATGTGACTGTGGCGAAGCAGTTCCCATATTGAATGTAGTCGTATAACAGATCTGAGGAAATGTTGACAAAATCAGATTGGGCAAGTTTGTTTTCCATGTAAGATTGAATAGCATCACGTTTTACCTTTATGTTATCTTCACGAGTTTTAGCCTCAAACTTAAACCATGTCTTCTGAGGGAATAAGGTTGAGAAGTAATTAGCATGGAGATTATCCATGATTTGAGTTAGCTTGGGAGTAGTGGTACTGTTAGACCAAGGAAGCATAGCATTCTTAGTTGTCGTAGTATCCGTAGCGTATAAGTAGTTTCGGAGTTCTTTCCACTCCTCAACCTTTTTATCACGCAGAGTAGACCATTCAACCCACCGTTCAGAAATCTGAACAGCCATGTTGTCAGGACTAATAATGTTGTCTAAGTCTAATGTTTCGCCAGCCATTAACGACTACCCCTAAATTTATTATTTGCCCACACAATGTTATTACTGTTGTTAGCTCTTCTTGCATTCCTAGCTGGTTTAACAGCCATGTCTACTACTGAAGCAAGAGCATCTATTACATCATCGTGCGGTGGATTACGTGAAGATAGTTCTTCTTCTAGTGTTTGAACATTACCCCCACGGTAGTGCCATATACTCATGTTATCGTATCTAGGTTCTAATATAGATGAAATACGTTCTTGTTTATTACCTTGACTTTTATTAGGTCTAAACTCATCTATACTAATGGCTAGTCCATGTTGCTTGATAAGTTCTTTGAGTTGTTTGACGATTGCCATTTGAGCAACGGTTGTTTCTGCCCTGAGTTTTCTAAAGGACCACTTGTTGGACAAGTGTAAGATGTGTTCAAAGTAATCAGAGATTCTGTCAGTCCTGAATCTATCGATGTCCAAGACGTAGATGTTGTTGTCTGCATCTATTCCTACCACTACTATTGCTGTATAGTCAGCACGTTTGTTTAAACTAAATGCA
>Ga0224506_10000728_pt1 | contig 26130 bp, 22 predicted proteins | sample SF_Jan12_sed_USG_2_FD_169108 | JGI IMG/M metagenome (GOLD analysis project Ga0224506, IMG submission 169108) | Sediment microbial communities from San Francisco Bay, California, United States - SF_Jan12_sed_USGS_8_1 | ecosystem: Environmental > Aquatic > Marine > Sediment | place: USA... | reverse complement strand
AAAGCAGCGCTTAAATTAGCCTGTGAGCAAACCCATAAGTTGCTAGGTCTGCCGGAAGACTATCGTATTGGCATTGTTCCCGCATCAGATACAGGGGCGGTAGAAATGGCGTTATGGTCCCTACTAGGTGAGCGACCTGTAGATGTATTACATTGGGAATCATTTGGCAAAGGCTGGTATAGCGATATTACCAAACAATTAGGTTTGACAGATGCTCGCTCTCTCGAGGCCGATTATGGACAGTTACCTGATTTATCGCAGGTGAATTTTAACAATGACGTCGTGTTTACCTGGAACGGAACCACTTCAGGGGTCAAGCTACCCAACGGCAACTGGATTTCGGATGATCGTAAGGGTTTAACTATTTGTGACGCCACCTCAGCCGTATTTGCCATGGAGATGCCATGGAATAAACTCGATGTTGTGACCTTTTCATGGCAAAAAGTATTAGGCGGGGAAGGTGCCCACGGCATGTTAATACTCAGCCCACGTGCTGTCGAAAGACTAGAAAACTATACACCCAAGTGGCCTCTGCCAAAAATATTCCGAATGACCAACAAGGGTAAATTAATTGAAGGGATTTTTAAAGGTGAAACGATTAACACCCCTTCTATGCTATGTGTTGCCGACTATCTAAAGACGCTTGAATGGGTTGAAAATATGGGTGGAGTTGCTTCACTCATTAAAAAATCCGAACATAACCTTGAAGTATTGGAAACGTTTGTCGCCAAAAATGATTGGATCGAATTCCTTGCAAGCGAACCGTCGGTAAGATCTAACACCAGCGTCTGTTTTACGCTGAACGCTACTGGAGATCAAATAAAGCAAATGACCTCTCTGCTTGCTAACGAAGGAGTTGCTTACGATATAGCTGCCTATAAAGATGCCCCGGAAGGCATACGTATTTGGGCAGGAGCTACTGTTGAAGCGTCTGATCTTGACCTTATGACAGCCTGGTTGTCATGGGCATATCAAGAAGTAGTCGCATCATGATAGGCAGTACTCATATAAAGATTTAAAAGGATATTATTGTGTATAAAGTAAAAACCTATAATCAGATTTCGTCTAAAGGACTGGATAGATTTAGTCGCGATCATTATGAAATATCTAGCGAAATATCGCAGCCGGATGCAATTCTGGTACGCAGTCAAAAATTACACGACGAGCCTATTCCAGATTCTTTAAAAGCCATTGCACGAGCTGGAGCCGGTGTAAATAACATTCCTATACAGAAGTGCACCGAAAAAGGCATCGTTGTTTTTAATACACCAGGGGCCAATGCTAATGCCGTTAAGGAACTGGTATTATCAGGTCTGTTGCTCAGCTCCCGAGGAATTATCCAGGGCATTGAATATGTTCAATCGCTCACAGACATCTCTGACCCTGTGGCTATGTCAAAACTGTTAGAGAAAGAGAAGAAGCGTTTTGCCGGTTCTGAATTATATGGCAGGTCTTTAGGGGTTGTGGGTTTAGGGGCTATTGGCTCAATGGTAACTGAAATGGCACTGGCGATGGGCATGAAAGTCTTGGGTTATGATCCGGCCCTGTCAGTGGAGGCAGCATGGAGACTACCTAGCCAGGTTGAAAGAAAAGAAAATATACAATTGCTTCTTGCTCACTCGGATTTTGTGACATTACATGTACCAGCAATTGATGCGACCAAACACCTTATCAATGCCGATACGCTTACATCAGTAAAAGCGGGTGCTGTGTTACTCAACTTTGCCCGCGAAACTATTGTCGATTCAGCGGCTGTCATAGACAGCCTAAATAGTGATCAGGGTCTATCTCAATATGTGTGTGATTTTCCTGAACCCTCAATGTTGGGTCGTGACGATGTTTTAGCCATGCCTCACATTGGAGCAAGCACATTAGAAGCCGAAGAAAACTGCGCCAAAATGGCTGCGGACCAGATAAAAGACTATCTGGAAAACGGTAACATTAAAAACTCTGTTAACTTTCCAATTCTTCAAATGCCACGTACTGAAGAGTTTCGCATTACCTTCTCAAACCACAATGTTGCTGGAGTTCTGGGTAATGTTTTGTCTGTTCTTGCCAAGTATGAGGTTAACGTGATTGATATGTTAAACAAGAGCCGTGGGGACGTGGCCTACAATATTATCGACGTAGAGCAATGGCCAAATGATGAAGTCATTGGTGGTATACAGGAAGTTGAACACGTTATCGGTGTTCGGGTGCTTAGCTAAATATTCATAAAAATAAGGTTTTGGCATAATCCATAATGACGAAACGATCCCGTTGTTCTCATTGTTTTCGACCGGAAGCAACTTGTCTATGCCACTTGGCACAGACAATTACTACCTCTTCAAAGCTCATCGTATTACAACACCCCGGTGAAACCAAACACGCATTAAATACAGCTCATCTAGCTAAAATGTGTTTGCCAAAACTGGATATATGGTCGCACTGTGATTTTAATCAGGATGAGCGGATCAAAAAGCTCATCGAGGGTACGCCGAGCCCCTATCTGTTATTTCCTCAAGAGGACGCCCTGACACTGGATTCTAGCTCGGTAACCTCGGCTCTATTTGATCCATCAGCCCCTATCATTATTTTGGATGGTACCTGGCGTAAATGTTACCGAATACTGCAGTCAACCCCGGTATTACAATGCCTCACTGCGATCCAATTTGAACCTGCTGAAAAATCCAACTACAGAATTAGAAAATCACCTAACGAACAAGCACTTTCAACAATTGAGGCCATATATTCTCTATTAAACCTGATTGAACAGGATTCAAATAAATTTCGGCCGCTATTAACCATTTTTAATGCCATGATAGAACAGCAAATTAGTTACATGGGACAAGAAACCTATCAGAAAAATTATATCGATAAGTGATTTTTACATTTTTGGGTAATGCTGCTAATCAATTCACCCGGGTTAACGTTTGATTCATGCCCTTTACTATGGAATAACACCCAACTTCTTCCAATTTGCGCACCTGAAATTATTTAATCATTCTGAATTAATCCAGGTTTGGTATAGTCTCAAATAAAGAAAGAAATACCCTGAATTACCAAACCATTGAGACGTTTATGAATGTTGAAATACTAGAAGATCCAAAACCAGAACTGATCGATTTTCTCGACCAGAAAATCGCTGATTTTAACTGGGAGCACTGGGAAGTCAGTGAACGAAAACATATCGCGGTTCAAATCACCGACAACGATGGCAATATAGTGGCCGGCTCTGCGGGGCGATCTTTTGGCAATTGGCTACTCATAAACACCTTGTGGGTTTCTGAAGAATTACGTGGGCAACAAGTTGGAAGCGAAGTTCTGGAGGCTATTGAATCGGCTGGTAGAGCGCGTGGCTGTAATCTATGTTTACTGGATACCTTGAATTTTCAGGCCATGCCATTTTATAAAAAACATGGCTATGAAACACAGTGGGTACAGGAAAATTATCCCAAAACAGGGTGTAAATATTTTATGGTGAAGCAGCTTTAGAGCTTTTTTCTGTCTTCAGGTATCATGTTACCGATCTTGGTTTTTTAATTTTGGATTTCCTTATATGTCATATTTAAATTGCGTTGAAATAGAACCTGTCAAGCCTGCTAGTGCTTCTGTTATATGGTTACATGGACTAGGTGCCAGTGGTCATGATTTCGAGCCTGTTGTGCCACATTTCAACTTACCTGACGACCTGAATATTCGATTCATTTTTCCACATGCTCCCGAAATCCCGGTTACTATTAATGCTGGCTACGTGATGCCAGCCTGGTATGACATTATGTCGATGACAGGGGTACGTGAATATAACGTTGAACAGTATCAACAATCGGTTCTGGCTGTTCGACAGTTAATTCAACGTGAAAGAGACAGAGGCATTGCGAGCGAACGAATTATCCTTGCCGGTTTTTCACAGGGAGGAGCCGTTGCCTATTCAGTAGCCCTAACCCATACAGAGCGGCTGGCGGGATTACTTGCGTTGTCGACCTATTTTCCCGACGCCGAATCTACTCAATGTGAACCGGTAAATTCCAACCTACCGATTCAGGTTTATCATGGAGACTTTGATTCTGTGGTTAAACCCGAATTAGGAGAGCTCGCCATTGACGATTTAAGGAAAAAGGGATTTCAACCAAAATTTGATCGTTATCCGATGGATCACGAAGTGTGTATGGAACAAATTCAACACATTGGGCGCTGGATGGTTAACATTCTGGATCAAGGGTTATAGGGATTAACTGGAATATAGCAATATTTCCCAAGGTGTCGATTCAATAATGATTTTACGAACTCCTTCTCTTGTCTCGGCATCGAACACATCTATCGGGTTATAGTCATCGGAAAGCACCATGGCTTTCATGTCTTCTGGAAAATAAAAACGCTTGCCTAAATTTGTTTGTACTGCATCCAATGCCAGCGAGTGTACTTCCATATCATTTAGCTGGGTTAGATCCTTGGCTCTTGGTGGTCCCATGTAGGCAACAACCGCCAAATTGCCACTTAGATTGTCTCCGCCATAATTAAACGCAGGATAGAGCTCTACCTGATCAAATACTTGCTCCAGGGTTTTTATAATAGATGCTGTCATAAAACCATTCTCTGATAAATCAGCCGCCAGGTTAATAGCAACCAATCCGTCACTGGTAAGTTGTGCCTTTATAAGCCCCATAGACTCGACGCTTAACAAATGGGTTGGAGTTGTATCCCCCGAAAAGACATCCAGCAAAACCAAATCATAAGAGTTTTGGTTTTGTATCAGGAAATATCGCGCATCTTCAACCATGTAGTTACCATTCGGATTCACATTAAACCACTTTTTGGCAAGGTGAAAAATTTCAGGATCAATATCCACCACATCAGTATTAACCCCCTGATCTTCCAGCCAGCTTGGAATAACACCAGCCCCCATGCCAATCATTAGAGCCGTGGTCATATCCGGTTTGATGCTATAGGGTATAAATTGCAAGAAATAAGAATATTCGTATACCGACAGACCTGAGGCCATATCGACGCCCCCCTGTACCAAGCCATCTATTAGTAATTCACGCAAGCGGATTTCGTTATATTGGTATTCTACAACCTTTAGGTTTCCGTAGTGACTATCAACACTATCAAGCAAGCTAACCTTGACTCCATTATCCATAACAACTGTTGGATAAGCTTTTGATGGTTGTAACACCCATAAGACAGGAACCAGAATTAAGGCTAGCAGTAATTTAAAGTGACGTAACAGGATGAAATATAGAGAGGACAACAATACCAAAAGAATACCTGTCAGTTGGAAAATTTCATCAATACCTAACCAGGCAATTAGCACAAAACCTGTAATTGCCGTACCTGCAACTGACCCCAATGTTGACACGGCATAAAAGCCCCCTACGGTTCGCCCAAGATGTTTCATGTTGTCAGCAGCTATACGAATAATAAAAGGTGAAACACAACCTAATAAAAACAATGACGGTCCAAAAAGTAGTATGGTGGCGATAAACGACCCCGTTCTTAGTCCTAAAGGAACACAAAGTTTTAAGATGGGGGCTTTTAAAACAGGTATTAATAATACAAGGAGCCCAGCGACCATTATGATTTGGTACAGATACTTGGGATCGGGAAAACGATCAGCTAACCGACCACCCAGGCTATAACCAAGCGCGAGAGAAATCATGGCCACCGATATTAACGATGTCCAAATAAACAGACTAACACCAAAAAATGGTCCAATGACCCTTGAGCCCAGTACCTCAATGACCATAATCAGGGCGCCACATAACACAGCAGTTAGTAGTAAAAAATAAATTAGCCAGGCTGGGTGGGCTTCGATCCGAGTGGTCATATCATGTCACTTTATAAATATTGAAGGCCAAATATAAAAAGTATTTAACCGAAAGTAAATTCTGATTCACCACAGCTTGATCTCACGACACTCTCAACTGTAAACAGCATTGAGAAGCCTAATTGATTTCTTGAATATGGCGTTCAACTGCTAACAAAAAAAGAACTCCCGGCAACATAACAACCAAAGTCAACCCGGCGGCGGTGGCGTCCATGGCACCCCCGGAAATTTTAGCGAACAATAATGTAGGAAGCGTTTCTATGGATCCCTGCCCAATTAAAAAGGTAATCAGAAAAATGTTACTGGACACCAAAAATGTAAATAAACAGCCCGCGATAATACCTGGAATCAATAGAGGCAATTGAATGTATCGAAAGACCTGCAGACTTGAAGCCCCTAACAATCGCGCTTGCTCTTCATATTGAATACGAACACCCGAGTAAGCCGATGTTAGAATCCTGATCATATAGGGGATAGTAGGCACCAACTGAGCGATAATAACCCCCGTATATCCTCCAGAAATATCCAGCCGTATAAAAGGAATTAATAATGCCAGCGCCAATGCTATTTCTGGCAATAAAAGAGGGGTACTAAACAATAGTTCAATCTGGGGTTTCAGCTTAAATGGGTATTTGGCCAAAACACGGGCAGCGGGTAAACAGATTATAAGAGTTATCAGCGTCACACTAACGCCAATAATCAGTGTATTCACAAAGGCTTCATAGAGATGGGAATAAGGAGAAAAAATATAATCCCAACCGATAGGTAAACGTGTCTGTTCACGAGCGGTCAGCCACCATACTTCAGGTAACAGGTCTGGCCAATGCCATTGAAATGCTAACGATTGAATCGCCAGGGGTAAAACCGGTGCTAACCACAAAAATCCAATAGTTGCCAAAAACAACCACTGCCAGGATGTTAACCTATACTTGTTCGCTACTCTTGATTGGCTCATTGAGTTTTAGACTGCCGCAGGTACGGACGAGTAGACACTAAACGATATTGAGCCCAGAAAATAACCAACAGAGCCACAAAAGTGAACATGATAATTGCCATCCCCTGCAAGCGATGTTGATAGTCCGGGTCGTTAAACAGGCGCCAGGATTGTACTGGAAGTGTTTCTGGAAACCCCCCTCCTAAAATAAAAGGCACCTCAAAAGCGCCAAAATTGAAAGCAAAACAAATTAGCGCCGCCGACAACGTACCAGGGATTAGGGGCGGTAAGGTGACCTTCCAGAATCGTTGCCAGGCACTAGCGCCCAATAACTGTGCGGCGTCATCTAACCCGGGATCTCGATGAATTAGCAAGGTATAAATAGACAATGTCATAAAAGGCATTTGTTTCCAGACGTATACCATAATTATACCCCACCCCTGATGGCTGAATAATAACGCAGGAAATTCAGCTGGGCGTTCAATAAACCCTAAAGCCAATGCAACTCTGGCGACGATACCGCTTTGGGAAAACAACAAGACAACCAAAGCAATGCCAACCAGATAGGGGACCATCAAAGGATACTTATAAAGATGTTGTGTGACCGGCTTTATTTTGAATTGTTTTCTAAGGATCAGTGCCAATATTATGCCAAGGATTGTCGCTATAATGGTTGCCACAACCGCATAATAGCTGGTTAGCCAAACAGAATAGCCAAACCCCGGATTATTTATTAATTGTGAGTAATATTTTAATGTAGGAAACTCATTTATTCCGTAACCTGGTGCATAACCCAGACTTTGCACTAAAACGAATAGAGCGGAGCCTCCTACCAACAGAATGATCAAACCGGTGGCCGGCAATAGTGCCAGCCACAGATTTAAGCTGCTGACCGGCTGATTCACTGCTGGCTCATGTAGGTTTCTACTAATGACTCTATATTTTGAGTACCCTTTTGTTCTACGGTTTTGATCCAGATATGTTCTATTAGATTGACCAAAGACGCGTTCGTGTCGGGCGCAATATTACTATCCAGATCTGCTTGGGTTAACCCATAATGAGGCGGGGTTACTGCGTCCAGCTCGTCTTGCTGACTCTTGTTTAGTGTCCAGGAATCAAGACCAACGGGATAACCTACTAGGTCTATTTTATCTTTTTGGGCATCAAATGAACTCATATAATTTATAAAGACTAATGACGCCGCCGGGTTAGGAGCATTCCCTATTAGCGCCAGATAGTTTTTATTCTTAATCATATTTCCTGACGGAAGAATGATCTCTTCTGCGCTATCAGGCATTTTCCCCTGACGTTTCAGATTCGCTACGTGAAATAAACCAAATTGACATTCAATGGCTATTTCACTGTTACGGAACAGGTTCATTAGTGCGGCATCATTTTCAGGATAACGCGGACTTCCCTGACTGACATTGGCCAAATTAGGAGCTATACGATTAAGATAGTCAAATCCGGGGCGAACCAGTTCAGAAAATTCTTTTGCTGTAAACGATGCGAGATTTCTTTGAAACGGCAAGGCACCTGTTCCATAGGGATTCATTTCGTACAGTACTTGCTGGACAAAGGTATTACCCAGATAATGAGGTGGTTTTACGTAGGTAAATAAACCGGGGTTTTCCTGTAACCAGCTCTCTAATTCTTTATAGGTATTGGGTGTGTCAGACACCGGTAGTAGTTCTCTGTTCGCTGCACAAACGTATTGCTCGCCGCTCCAGGGCATTTCTCGCCCTAAGGTTTCAAATCCGAAATCGAATTTATTTAGCTGCGAACGACTATCGGAATCAGACCATTCATAATGAATACTTTCGGGTAAACGCTCGGCAAAGCTACCAAATAGTAAATTCTGTTGCGCCAGGGTATAAAAGTTTTCACCATTTACCCAAACCACATCGACACTGCCCTGACCGAGTCCTTTCCCTGCATTCTTTTCAGCAAGAGCCAGGTCAACAACATCTTTTGTAGCAGTAATTCTATGGGGTATTAGTTTGACACCTAATTTATTCATTTCCTGAACTACAATGCTATCGATCCAAATATTGAGGTTGTCGTCTCCCCCCCAATAGTAAAAATGAACCTCTGCTTCCTGTCTTGCACGGTCTTCAATCTGTGACCACCGCAGGTCATCATTTAAAAATTTAGTCCTAAACGACTCTACGTCTGAATCGGCCACGACGGTTCCTGTTAACATTACAGCCGAGACGACTAATAAAATATTTGCAACTTTCATTATACAACCTTGTGTTTTTCTATTTTAATTGAAATTTATGACTCAATAAATGCTATTGAGTTCCCTGCATCATCCATAAATCTTCTCTAGGAAAATGAACCAAAATTTGCTGTCCTGATGCTCTCTCTTTGCCGGACAATTCAATACAGATTATAGCCTTATTACCAACTAACAGAGTAATTTCGTTAAATGCACCATTGAATCTAATTTGCCTAATGGTAGCTAAAAAACAGTTTTCGCGAATGGTCTGATTTCCCAGTTCAACTAATTGCACCCTTTCCGGCCTTACTGATGCCATATCACTATCAGCAGCCGAGATGAATTGGCAATCAACCACCAAGTGTCCAATTTCAGACTCAAATTCTCCGCTAGCAATAGCCCTACCTGATAACAGATTAACTGAACCCAGAAAACCTGCAATTCTGGCATCTTTCGGCTGATAAAATATTTTCTCCGGTTTATCGTATTGCACTATTTTTCCATCAAACATAACGGCCACCCGACTCGACAACTCCATGGCTTCCTGTTGATCGTGTGTCACTAGAATAGTGGTAATCCCCATTCTTTGTTGCAGATCGCGTACAAATGCTCGCATATCATTTCTAAGGTTAGCATCCAGGTTGGCAAAGGGTTCATCCAGTAACAGTACATTAGGGTGGGTTATCAGCGTTCTGGCCAGTGCTACTCGCTGCATTTGACCACCGGATAATTCAGCAGGGTACTTGCGAACCTCCGCTTGCAGCTGAACGATATCCAGTATGTCGTCCAATTTTCGTTGTATAACATCTTTCGGCTCTCCCCGTATTTTCAAACCAAAAATAACATTCTGCTCAACGGTCATGTGGGGGAAGAGCGCATAATGCTGGAAAACCATGCCAACGCCACGTTTTTCTGGAGCGGTTGCCAAAATAGATACATTACCAAAGCATATATCTCCCTTATCAGGAGATTCCAGACCTGAGATCAGTCGTAGACAGGTTGTTTTTCCACAACCGGAAGGGCCTAAAATTGAAACAAACTCGCCATCTTCAACATCCAGACGTAGATGATCAATAACTTGTTGATTAGAAAATGATTTTCGGATGTTCTTTAGGTGAACAGATGCCATGGATTACTCATAAATGCTCGATAATATTTAGTTTATCCGTTGCCGTTTGCAGATAACAGTGTCAGATTCAAAAAAACCGGTCTATCGGTAAATCATTCTGGTTTGAATTTAACCTGCTGGAGAAAAGTCCAAATAATACTCTTCTTCCCATTCAATTACGTCTTTTGATCCAAAGTCAATCATTCTAATTTTGGCGACAAGTTTACTTTCGAGTTCTGGTGCATTGAGCTCTGATGACACAATCTCACACTTAACCACTGTCCCATCTGGTGATATTACAAGATTAAATACGATTCTTCCTTGCAAACCGAGCGTACTGCGCAAGGCTCGCTTGTAGAGTGAATAGAACGCACTCTTATTTTGATCAAATACCAGGCGTATTTCTTCACTGGTTCTAAGTTTGTTTCTAGCCGCTTCAGCAGCTTCTGATTCTGCAGAAGAATTCGCAATACGGGTAGTATCCCTATCCTTTAGTTGCTGGGAAGCCTGCTTGGTAATCTCTGTAGTAGCAACACCACCACTACCACCCTGTGCACGCTGATTAATCAGGTCATTATCATTTCGTTCCGCACTACCTTCAGCTGCCTTCAGGCTGGTATTCCCCTGGCGGGCAACGTTGGTAAGAGTAGACAAAGTCGACAGTTGGTTAGACATAGCCAACACACCGGTATTCTTGGCTTTTTCTTTCGCTGCCGCCAACACTTCTTTCTGTTTTACCGGTTCTTTCTGCTTTGGTGACTCCTTAACCTCTGCCACTTGTGTTTCTGGCGCCATTTCAGGTAATGGTGCTGGCTCAGGTTCAACTTCTGGCTCAACCAATGGTTCTATTTCATCTTCGCTTTCATCCTCAGGGTCTGGAAGTGGGGGCGTAGGAGGCGGATTTTCCTTTGCTTTTTCCAAAATCATTTTGGCAATGCGTTCTGGAATTTTTTCTGCCTGAGACCGATCCTGTTCAGGATAGGGAATGATATTCAACAAAAACAGGAGTAGAAGACCACCACCCAATGACGCTGACACTATGCGCCATAAACGAGCCCTGTCTTCTGTGGACTCCTGCCATGGCAACATGGTTGCTTTAATGACGTTTCTCTCGGGAAGTTCCCTAGCCATCAGTCAGAATCCTTACCTTTGCTGATAACAGCCAAAGACAATTCGGTATACTCCGCCAAACTGGCACTTGCCATGATTTTTTTCAATAAGCTAAACTCAATGGTTCTATCCGCCATCAGGGTTACCGGACGTTCATCAACAGGTCCTCTGGTAGCTGCAGAGCGTTCAGCCAAATAACGTAATTCCTCAACCAACGGTTTTATTGTGGCTTCATCTGAGTTCATGAGTGCATCATTTATTTCAACAATCTTCCGCCCCTGAACTGCAATGGCCTCCTCATCAACAAGAATTACCAATGTCTGTTCTAATGGTTTTTCAATCCGAGCCTCAGGTAACTTGAGTTTGTCGCCACCTTGTTGCTGTACATCTGAGGAGTTCACAAGTAAAAAGAAAACCAAAATGGTAAAGATGTCCATCAGTGACACCAGATTTAGTGATGGTGGCTTCTGGTTTGCGAACCTTGTGCGTCTTCGTTTAACTACCGATGTCATAGCTTATTCATCTTTATCTGGAGCTTCGCCGACCGCTATATCAGGGAACAGCTCGGCAAAATAGTTACCACCAGGATCTTTCACCAGCAGTGCTCTGGAGCTATCCATAATCAGTACGATTTTATCGTAGGTAATTTGTGGCTCAGATAGCAGGGTTATCCGGGTCATTTCCGGATTTTTACGTTTAATGGTGGCCAGACGCTTCTGGAAGTTATCAATATCATACTCACCTTCAGGAGTTAGCGGGTAGGCCTTAATCGGACCCGAATTTTTATCACTAACGGTGAGACTGTTTTCACGGAGTATGACCTGCAGCTCCAATTTCTTTTTATCCCCCTCCACATTATCAGTGTCACTAAACCCTGGAGCAGGCAAGAAAAGTTCCAGAATAGTTAGCTGATTGAATGCTGCAGACATCAAAAGAAAAGGAATCAGTACCACCATCAGATTCAAGAAAGCGGTGATATTAATTTCTGGCGGCTCTGTTGATAAGCCCTGTCGACGACTTCGTCTCATGACTTAAAGGTTACCGGTGGCTCTGTTACTGGCTCTTCGACCATTTCATTTTTTGAATTCCGGTTTATTTTTATCAAGTTCGATAATTTGATAGTGGCCATATCCAGGCTATCAACAATTTCACCTGTTTTGGTCGAAATGACGGAATGCAATAGTAATAATGGAATCGCAGCAACCAGACCAAATGCCGTGGTATTCATAGCAACCGATATACTACTTGATAGCATATTGGCTTTGTCTGCCGGGTCGGCATTGGCAACCGCTGAGAATGCGGCAATTAGTCCGAGGATGGTTCCCAGTAGACCTAATAAGGTTGCAATATTAGCAAATGTCGCCAGGTAAGGAGTTCGCTTTTCCAGTCGCGGAATAATTTCCATTAAGCCCTCTTCCAGCATGCGTTCAACATCGTCTGCTCGGCGACCTTCCATTAAATGTGTTAAGGCATATAACAACATATCTGACAGGTGTGATTTTGAGCTTCTTACATATTCCATCGTACGGTTAATCTTACCCTGCAACATCAACGGCTGAATCTTTTCCCATGCACGGCGATTTTGAACACTAACCGTAACCAGATAGAGATAGCGTTCTATGGCGATGGCGATACCAAGCGCTAGTGTGATCATGATAGGGTACATAAACGCACCACCATCCTGGATAAACCGAATTATTACGTTAATAACTTCCATTTGTGTTCCTGCCTGATTAATAGCTAAAGCGTTCGATCGCTATTTCTGCCTGTGACCAATTGGGTTATACGCAACCTGTACTGACCAGACAGGCAGAAATGGTACTAGAGATACTTACCGTAAAAGTTGATTTTTATCAGCATATAGTAATTTGCAAGGCCATAGGTGACCCGAATCGGGCCAGTAACTGCCCGGAAGATCACAGGGGTTCAACAAGTCAATATACCGTTCAGCAACAAATTCCGGCCTTGAAACAGGCTCAATTTCAGGCGACTTCCAGGGTATTAAATACAGCACCTGGGGTAGTTCCTGATCACCGATAATGGTGATACCCTCTTTTATACTTGTATTGCTGCCTTCCCGAACAGTGCCTTCAATTACCGATTCTTCGGCATAAACCATTGCCGACAAAAAGACACAAATGATTAGAAGCTGCCTGGCCATATCACCCTCCCGCCATTTTTATTCGATATTCAAGATCTTGCAGCCACTGTTTAACGCGGTTGCTGTCTGCGCCATTTAAGTCCAGATAGGCTTGATAGTGAATTCTAGCATCCAGTAGGTACTGCAAGTAAATATCAAACAATATCGCAATATTCAGGTGAGAAGATGCATACTCGGGATCTGCTTTCAGAGCTTTTGTATAGGATATTCTGGCTTCAAGGAACTTGCCTTGCTCACGCTGTAGCCTACCTTTCAAATTATAGGCAACGGCATTACGAGGAGACAATGCTATAGCCTGATCAATATACTTGTCTGCTGCATCAAGGTTGCCCTTTTGGTGTGCTATTAAAGCCATATTTAAATGACCACCGGCGACTAACGGATGCGTTTCAATGAATGATAAAAATATGGGCTCAGCCTCTTCAATATTGCCCTTCTGTAACACTTTTATCGCGGCTGCAAATTCCAGCATCGCCTCTTCAGAATAAATAACGACATCTGTAAGAACCTCATCTGGCAGATCCACCTGAATTTGTTCAGCGGTCTGAATAGTAGATTTACCAGCACAACCAGTAAGTAGTGCCAATAATAATAAAGGTAAAAATCTATTTAATTGAATCAGCATACAATGGTATCTCTTCTGGCTTGTTATAACGTGCTGGCAATATAGCTTGCAACTGATCCAGGCTGTACTGAATCCACTGGGTATAAATGCCTTCTCTGATCCAACCCACATTCACTTCATACAGCTCTAACGCCTGATCTTCGAACGGGAAAACCTGCTCTTCAAGTAACAACTCGTATTGATCCAGCTCCAGAGCATTTAGTTCGGATGGCCGCTCTGAATCCATTAATGCATTAGCCAGACCGATGTATAAGTCACCCATTATCGCAGTAGCTTCGGTACTGTGCTCAGCCAGGCCGTAACCCAATGTTTTATTTAGATGACCAATAGTTTGTTCCATTAATCCTTGTTTTTTAGGTAGGGTTTTTTCCAATGGCAAGGTTAATGCTACCTCGCCAAAAGCTTCATTAACTTTACGGCCGAGTATCAAGCTGGCTTCCGAAGCGAGATATTGCGTCCTGTCCGTTTGTTCCGATTTATTTTTGTCATGAGCGAGAATAATTTGTTTCAACCAATACTCTGCTGAATCGACTTTATTTTGCTCCATATAAATCAGATGCATTTCATTACGCGCCTCTTCTGCCGGCTCCAGCGGTATGGGGAAGCTATTTACATACGCTTTAAACAGATCGATAGATTTTGATAGATGACCTGCTTTATTTTGCAGCGATGCAGCACGCCACAGAGCATTACGCCCCAGAGGTGAATCTCCTTCGCGCTCATAAATGGTGTTTAGCGTTACCGCTGCCTGCTCCCAGTTTTCGAGATTTTCATGCACAACAACCAACTTTTCAAGCATAAGTCCCTGTAGCTCGTGCACAGGGTACAGCTTGTTAAATCGCAGCAATACATCCAGAGCCCTTTGCCACTCTTCAATAATTATTAACACAGTGGCTGCATCAAATTCTGCATTTGGACGAATTTTAGATTCTGGATAGGTCTCTCCAACACGCAGGTAATGTGAGACAGCATCTTCAAATCGAGAGTCACTTTGAGCCATTTCTGCCTGCCGGTATATTGATTCAATTAATCGCTGTTTCAACACAATCAATTCGTCAGTATTTTGAGCAAGAGCAATAGCTTCTTCATAGCCCCGTTCAGATTTATTATAATTTTTCAGCTCATAACTGGAATGCGCTGCAACGCGCCAAAGTCTTAATCGTATAGCTGGGGTATATTCGTCAGTGTCCTCTGACAATAGACCTTCGGCAAATTCCAATGCCTTTTCATTGTCTTCCCTGAGCAACATATCTTCTGCCAATTTTGTTTGTACCAAAGGCCGATATGAAGAAGAACTGAAGGTTTGTACGAAGGTTTCACTTTTTGCAATACCAATTTCTAGCCATTTAAGCTTATCACCCTCTTCCTGCGCCTGGTTATATAGCTTCTGATAACTAATTAATTCGGCATACCCGGCTTCATCAGATCGTTGAATACCATCAAAAGTATATGCCGCTAACTGATAAGAAAGAGCAGCATCCTCATATTGCCCTATTTCAAAAAGTGCCTCACCCTTTAAAAAATACACTTCAGGAAGTAATTCATGCTGTAGCACTGCCGCTATCAGGTGATCATAATATGAGATCGCTTTACGATAACCTGTTGCTAATTTAGTATCTTGCGCCTTCCCATGTTCACGTTGTCCGAGCGCCAATAAGTAGGTTGGTAAAAATTCCAGTATATTGCTTCGTTGCTGTTCACTGAACTGTTGCCAGCGAAGGCTATCTACACCATAGGAGAAAACAAAAGCTTCCCTTGCAGGCCATGCCTTACTTGGAAATTCACCGTCTATATAGGCCTGTACAATTCTTGACTGATAGAAGGGTGCTAACTGGGAGTCAGGATATAGATCAACAATGGCTTCAAAGGTTTCTGCCGCATCGGTAAACCTCAAACGATCTTCGTAATATTTGCCAAGATCTGCGTATATGTTTTCGGCATAGGGTTTATTTCCCAGTTGCTCAAAAAATTTTCGAACCGAATCAGCACCATTCATATTCGCAAACGTCATACCAATAACCCGCATGGTATCGTCGATCAGGCGCTCTTCAATTTCAGCACCTTCTTCCTGTACAAACCAATATCGATCAACAAGCACAAAAAAGTGATCCAGGGCTGTTCGATACTCACCTTGTTTAAAGTAAGACCAACCCAGCATATAGTTACCATTATCTATGTATTGGGAGGCGGGAAACTTCCGGGATAACAATTCATAATTTTCTGACGCGGCATGATAATCTCCAGACGTAAACTGCGCTTCAGCTAATCTAAACAACACTTCATCTTGTAAGTCATAGGATACATTTAGAGATTCAATACGCTCCAGTTGCTCGATGGTATCTTCAGGTTGGTTTTTAAATTCATAAGCGCGCGCTAATTGATAATACGCCTGTATCATTGTTTTTTGATCTTCTGCTTCTTTTACTAAACGACTGAGTAGTCTAATAGAGACATCGATATCAACTGGCACGGCCTGAATAGCCGGGTCGGACATAAATGACTTAATTTCAGCAATTTCATTAGCAAGGCTTGATGTATGCATCATGGCATCACGCCTAATATCTGCAAACATCGACTGGTCTGCCAAACGCATTAACCCTTCAAAAAGTTTGGCGGTATCTGGCAAGGGCAACGTCACCTCGTTTGCCTCGACTACATACTGACCCGATTTCTTAGCGTTTTGGACTAGTCGATAATAAGGTTGAGGATCGACTCGATCGAATTGGTTCGCATTCGGCATAGTAACCTGCGCTAGCCAAAGAATATCCCTTTCAATTTGATACAGGGGTGCCCTTAGGTCATCCTTTAGTGACTGCCCAAGCCCTTGCTTTAATTCATTTTGAGAATCTGTCAGTCTGATTAATGATATCTGAGCACGTTTTTTAAGATCCCTGACATAGTCCTTAGATGCGTTCCAGCGTTGCTCATTAAGTTGGTTGATTTTCTCTTTACGCTTTGCCATCAATCGTCTTAATTCAATTGTGGCGGCTCGCACCGATGCGTTACTGTCCCTCCACCATGGGTTTCTAAATGGTCTTCCGGTATGCCATTGTGCCAACCCTTCAAGATAAACATAACGATCATCCCAGTTTTCTGGAGTGCCAATAAAACGGCTTAATAAACGCTCAAATAACAAAACATCAGGGCCCAGGTTGATAATATATTCTGGATACTTGGTCATTTGGGATGACAAAACTTCCGGGAACACCTTCAGTGAATCTGCAATATAGTTGCTGCCTTTATCTAACAACTCAAGGTAAACGTCCAAATGCTCAAGATTGGTTGTCATTAACGGAATAATGGAATTAGTACGAGCTAGTTCTTCTGCAAACCAGCGTGAATTCGAACTCAACCCGGCAACCAGTCCAATATCAAATTGTTCAGAATTCAATGATGCCAGCTTGTCAAAATATTCCTGCTTCGCATATTGCTGTTTGTTTTCTTTTATTTCCTGATGAGCAGCAAGCAATTGCTGTGACAATTGACCGCCTATTTCCAGGAGCTGAAAATAGGCGTTACGCTCAACCAGTAACTGGATAAGCCGTACTTGCTCTAATGTTAGTGGACCGACTCTGGCCAAAGATGATGTTTCCAGAAGCAGTTCCATTTCTGCCAGAGGACTTGAACCATCAGCAACTGATTCATAAACTACATTTAAGATGCCCGAACGATTTTTGCTTCCAATTGGCACGGACTCCATGAGTTCTTCTTTGGTTACTTTGCCCGTTCCAAGTGCTATGCGCTGTTCAAGAAAAAATATTAAATTATCCAACGGGGTATTTTCTGGCAGCGACCCCATCAAAGCTTTGGCATGAGCGAAATCCCCATTTTTTACCAAAGCCTGGGTTAACTGCAATTTAATGATATTGGTAAACGTCAGATCAAATTGACTCTCATTAAAAATTTGCTGCGCGGTTGAAAGATTATTTTTTTGTATTTCAATTGCTATCTTTATGCTGTTCACCCACTGGGCTTCGAGCAGACTTAGCGACGGAGAAAGCTGAGTAAGATAGAATTCGGCATCATCCAGTTCATAGTTGTTTAATGCTCTGACAGAACTGACGATCCAGTGTTGATTTATTTGAACTCTGGCCTGTTCTTTTGATGGGTATACCGCCAGGATAGGACCGCTCACTGATTCAACAACATGAGCACTAACCAAAGAACTAATAAGATCATCAGTTATCGTTTTTTTCGAATCCACCCATTCTGCCAGAAATCTTCCTTCTACCTCCCACTGTTGCCGAACCATAACGTCTTCTACTGTTACGCTCTCAGACATCAATGGTAATGAAAGGAACCCTGTAACTACTATAGCTAACAACCTTCCCCTATTTGAGTATCGTGCATTTCCCGGGCATGAATAAATTTTATTCTGCATTAATTCCACTGTTGAAATTCCAATTCGCCACCCTCAATATCAACCCTTAAAAACAGGGTTCCAGGCCCCTTCTTAAATGAAGCACTTCCTTTTATATATTGTTTATTCACTAAACCAACACCGAACAGTTTGGCTTCCAGAGTATGGTTTCCAGGAGTTACCAGGGTAGCGTAAACTTCCTGAACCGCTGAATTCATTAACAATAATATTTCGTCACTATTATAACGATGGAGTTCAACAGGCTGGCCATCAAGGTGCAATTCCATCCGATCGAGATAAATATTGGCGCCAAACTTTTGAGAAAAGGTTAGAAATACAAAGTCATTCTCGGGGTATAAAATTGATCGCTCTACGTGGTAAATATCATAGAAAACAGCCATTGACTCCAGTTGTGCATAACTGGTCTGCCTGTGATCTAATTCACCCTGTGCCGGAGCCGCCAACCAAAAAAGAGCCACGATAGTCAAAAGCTTTACGTTATTTATCATAATTAGCTCACAATATATAAATACACCCAGAAATTATCGCAGAAAACCCAATTACCCAATAGCAGTCAAAGCAATGTTTGTAGTAATTTGCCAGATATAAGCATCCAGACCAGTTGAAATAGACAGAAAATTAAGATTCAAATCAAACTGTTTATACCTTTTAGTTTTTTTATCAAATAGTTCTAGATACATTCCTATTAATTCTATTAGTATCAAATATCATTAGTAACAATTTCCTACTACACAGAAAAGGAGCCAGGAATGGGTCGTGCTAAAAAACAGATTGATCCTGATCCAAAATCAAAAACTCCACACCCGCAGTTTACCGAATCTATCGCGATGATTATGGAACAGTTTAAACATCCACCTGATGAATCAAACTTAAAAAAAATACTGAAAAAACTACTAAAATATCTAGCGATTTCAAGCCTGTTGGCATTGGTAATTTACCTGGGATACTCATCAATCGAAAGCGTATCTTTGATTAATAGCGGAAACAGTACACAACTGATCATTAATTACAAACCTTAAAAAACTCCAATCTACAGCAACTTTCCACCCGAAATGAACCTTGCTTGGCATGCAATTGACATGGATCAATACAAATGAGAATAATTCTCATTGACAGAGCCCACTTTTGGGATACTATATGAGAATCATTCTCATATAGATGGAACCAGAACATGAAAACACTATTGACGTTTGCTGCCGCTGCCACACTAACGATCACAGCAAGTGCAAATCCGTTGGTAATTTATTCTGAACGCAATGAACAACTGATCAAACCACTATTGGATCGCTATTCAGAAGTATCTGGTGTTGAGTATGAATTGTTAATCGATAAATCAGCACCATTGATTGCCAAGTTAAAAGCCGAAGGCAAGCGCACCCAGGCAGACATATTAATTACCGTTGATGCCGGCAATCTGTGGCATGCTGCAAATGAAGGTGTATTACAGAGCGTAGAATCAACCACTCTTGAAGAAAAAGTGCCCGCTGAATTGCAGGATCCGAACAACCAGTGGTTTGCCCTAACTGTTCGTGCACGCACCATTGTTTTTCACAAAGACCGTGTAAACCCTGCCGATCTGAGTACCTATGAAGCCTTGGCAGACGACAAATGGAAAGGCCGTTTATGTTTAAGAACTTCAAAAAAAGTTTATAACCAGTCTCTGGTTGGAAGCATGATCAACCGTCTAGGTGAAGATAAAACTATGGACATAGTTTCTGGTTGGGTTAAAAACCTGGCGACTCAGCCGACTAGCAGTGACACTAAAGCATTAGATGCAATACTGGCCGGCCAGTGCGACGTCGCATTAGTAAATACTTACTACTTCGGTAGAAAAGTGAAAGAAGATCCAAGTCTTCCACTTGAGATTTTCTGGCCAAACCAGCAGACTTCCGGTGTACATATCAATGTGTCTGGAGCAGGTGTAACCAAACATAGCGATCAGCCAGACGCAGCAATTGCATTTCTCGAGTGGATGGTTTCAGACGAAGCACAAGCCATGTATGCCAGCATGGATATGGAATTCCCGGTAGTAAAGGGTGCCAAACTTGACCCCATCGTTGAGAGTTGGGGCAATTTTAAAGCTGATTCAAACCCGGTTTATAAAGCGGGCGAATACCAACGTAAAGCTGTCATGCTAATGGATGCAGCCCAGTATAAATGAGTGAATAAGTGCAAACTACTTTTATAAAACGTTTCATACAGTTTGGGCTGGCGATTATTATCGCCGGCCCTTTGTTGTTATTGTTAAGTTATTGGTGGACTGTAGATAGCCAGCTTTGGCAACATATACTGAAATACCAATTCCTTCATTTACTAGTGAATAGTTTTATCCTGCTAATAGGTGTTGGTGTGGGTACAAGCTGCCTGGGCATTGGGCTTGCCTGGATCACCTACCGATACCGCTTTACAGGCTCAAAGTTTCTTACCGGTGCCTTTATATTACCCCTGGCGATTCCTGCATATGTACAGGGGTTTATTTATTTGGGAATTGCCGATGTATCTGGACCTATTCAAACATGGCTTAGAACCGTTTCGCCAGATATCGGCTATTTTGATGCCCGCAATGTTTTTGGGGTTATCTGGGTTATGTCCTGGGTACTTTACCCTTATGTATACCTCTTATCGCGCCATGCCTTCGCCAAACTCGATAAGAGCCAGATCGAAGTCGCAAAATTGGCCGGTTTCAGTCATTCCAAAATATTTTTTAGGCTGATATTCCCCATGATACGACCAGGCTGGTTGGCAGGCTTGACTCTTGTTTGGATGGAAGCTCTTGCTGACTTTGGAACAGTTAGTCTATTTGGGTACGATACATTTACCACAGCAATTTACAAAACCTGGTTTGACTTCTATAGCCTTGCAACCGCGGCTCAACTTTCATCTGTATTAATGCTGATAGCATTTGTATTGCTCTGGTGGGAGAAACGCTCTGAAAGCCGTATCTTGCACGAATCAAAAATCACTCTGTGGGAGCCGATTATACTTAAGGGTCTTGCCGAAAAATTAGTCTCTGCACTTTCTTGGTTATTGTTTCTTGCTGCATTAGGGGTTCCTTTAATCCAACTTATTGTCTGGTCAAGCCAAACACCGGGGCAAACCTGGAACCAGCTGGCGGAACCACTAAGCAATACATTAATCCTGGCTGGATTATCCGCATTAACCATTACAACCCTGGCTTACCTGCAAAGTATTATTAACTATCGTAATACTGACAAATTTATGGAAAGTATTGTACCAATGACCAAGCTTGGATATGCATTGCCAGGTACTGTTGTTGCCGTTGCAACCATGCTCTGGTTTAGCCAGATTGAAAACCTAATAGTAGATAAACTGGGCTGGGATCTATTGATTTCCGGCACATTGGCAGGCCTCATTTTCGCGTACTTAATTCGCTTTTTTAGCCTTGCCAGCCAATCACTGGTTGATAGCTTTGCCCGTATGCAGTCGTTGGTTAATGATGCAGCAAAAACTCTGGGTGCTTCACCGTGGAGACGGTTCAGACAGGTCATCTGGCCCCTTACTCGGCCTGGAGCACTGGCTGCTATATTACTAGTCAGTGTTGAGGTTATCAAAGAATTACCTGCTACCCTGCTGCTAAGGCCCTTTGGCTGGGACACACTTGCACTCAAGGTTTATCAATGGACTGCTGAAGCCATGTGGATAGAAGCTGCAGCTCCTGCACTAATTTTAATTTTAACCGGCCTTTTACCACTGTGGCTGTTTAGACCAAAAGAGGAATCTAATGCTTGACTTAAATGCAATTAACTTTGGTTACAACCATGAATCCATACTCAATCAGGTTTCACTAAACATGAAACAAGGCATTATTGGCGCATTAATTGGCCCCAGTGGTTGTGGCAAAACGACTTTGCTGCGAGTTATCGCTGGATTGGAAAAGCCCTATTCCGGTTCAATTCATATTAACGGCAAACAGGTTGTTGCTCCGGGAGTTTACATTAGCCCGGAAAAAAGATCTGTTGGCATGGTATTTCAAAGTTACGCTCTTTTCCCTCATTTGACCGTACGAAAGAACATTGCCTTTCCTATTCAGGATGTACCTCAGAAAGAACAAAACAAGCGAGTCGATGAGTTATTGGAATTAGTGCAATTGCAAAACCAGGACAAAAAATATCCTCACCAGCTTTCAGGGGGTCAACAACAACGTGTTGCCATTGCACGCGCGTTGGCACAGCGTCCTGACATACTATTAATGGACGAACCACTTTCCAATCTCGATGCAAAACTCAGAGATCAGCTCGGTCAGGATTTAAAACGACTATTAAAAAAACTGAATATAACTACGTTAATCGTCACTCATGACCAACATGAAGCTTGGCAACTCGCCGATGAAATTGGCGTTATGTTTGATGGAAGTATTCAGCAGTGGGGGGACTTCAAAGATTTAACTCAACATCCAGTTTCGGACCAGATAAAACATTTTGTAATGGCTAATACTGCCTGTGATATTTGTGGTCATATCATTGCCGACACCCATTCACACAAGCAATTACATCCGACACCCTAGACAACAATAGAAGCCTGAAACATCCAGGCTAATGTCCAGACTCATTCAACTTAAAGCAAATGACTTAATACATTAGTGAAAATAGCTTTCGTTGAAATTCAGCCGCTAGTGGATCATTGGTACCCAGGGACCTGATCATCTCTAACAATGTCTTTTTTGCCTCACCCTCATTAAAGTCCATGTCTTGCATAAGCACTTCTATCAAGAGTTGCATCCCTTCTTTAACTTTACCAGTCTGATTATACTGTAGAGCCAGTTCAAATTTTATTTGACTGTTATGAGGATCTGCGTTCAAAGATTCTTGTAGCAAACTAATGTCAGGCGTTTCAGCAGCATTTTTGGCCAAATCAATTTGAGCTAATAATGACTTATATGCCTGATCCTGATCCTTAAATGCAATGGTGGCCAACACGGTCTCTGCTTCTGATACCTGTTTAGATAGAATTAAAACCTGAACATAGAACTTGGTAATCTCTGGTAGTTGAGGTGATAATTCAAAACCCTGTTTTGCATAGGGCAAAGCATCTGTGTATTTTTCCTCGGCGACCAGAGCCTCGGCCTTTGCAATGGGTTCTTCCCAGGCTTTAGGCAAGTGTTTTTCCAGGAATGCCCGAATTTCTGATTCAGGTATGGCACCAGAAAAATGATCAACCGGCCTGCCTTCTTTTATTACAGCTACCGTTGGAATATTACGTATCCCGAACTGCGCCGCTATTTCTGGTTGGGCTTCTGTATCCAGCTTGGTGAATATTATTTGATCCGAAAACTCGGCTGCCAGAGACTCAAAAACAGGCATCATAGCCTTACAGGGCGCACACCATTCCGCCCAAAAATCAATTAACACTGGTTTTTTAAATGACTCTTCAGCCAGAAGCTGATTAAAATTATCTTGAGTAAGTTCAATAATTGCTGGTGACATGAAGAAATCCAATAAACAGGTTTTGTCAATCAATGGGGGCAAGCTGGCTGATTGCAATAGCCAGCTTGCTTACAGAAAGGTAAACTCTAATACTAGTTGTATCAAATTAAACGGAACCCGGCACTTATGTTCAATTCATTTAAAATTCTTGGCTCGGTCACTGCTATCGCGGCAGCCGGACTATTTTTTTTCAGTTACCAAAACTACTATTCTGAGCAGGTTTCTAAAACCAGCAGCGTTCGAACTCCAGCAACGGATAATCGAAAATACCAGCGCCTTGAATTAAGTAACGGCTTATCCGTTTTATTAGTGTCAGATGAAAAAACTGAAAAGTCTGCCGCCGCTCTTAGTGTTAATGCGGGTTCATGGCAAGATCCTTCAGATTTTCCAGGACTTGCACATTTCCTTGAACACATGCTGTTTTTAGGAACTGAAAAATATCCTGATTCAGACGATTATTCCAATTTCATGCAAACACATGGCGGTCAACAAAATGCGTTCACAACGAATGAACAAACAACTTACTTCTTTGATGTAGAAAGTGAGCACTTTGCCGAAGCACTGGACCGTTTTTCTCAATTCTTTATTGCGCCAATTTTCGATGCGACACTCGTTGAACGAGAACGTAATGCTGTGGACGCTGAATACAAGATGGGTTTACAACAGGATCGTCGCAGAATTTATGATGCTTTTCAAACGGCAATTAACCCTGATCATCCAGATTCACGATTCTCTGTCGGCAACCTAAACACCCTGCCAGCAGATACGGTTCGAGATGCGCTCATTGATTTTTATGCCCACTATTATAGTTCTGACCAAATGTCTCTGGTTGTCTACAGTAATCAGTCACTCGAAGAGCTTCAATTATTAGCAGAGTCACTATTTCAATCAGTAACAAAACGATCTCGAGTGGATGCTGCTTATCCACCCTTATTTAGATCAAACCAACTACCTTCTTTATTACAAGCCAAGTCGATAAAAGATTTGCGTGAAATCAGTTTTTCTTTTCCAGTGACCGGTCCTAATAACCAGCTTGTCAATAAACCACACAAACTGATTTCGTGGATACTCAATCAAGAATACAAAGGAAGTCTGGCTAACGTACTAAAAACACAAGGGCTTGCAGATTCCGTGAGTGCTGGAGTAACTGCCAATACTTTTTCTGAAACGACATTTGATATTCGGTTACAACTCACGGAAGAAGGTGAAAAACAAATAGAAGACATTGGTAGTTTGGTTTTTGATGCCCTACAAATGCTAAAAATGAATGGTATCCCGGCGTGGAATTTTTCTGAAATCAAACGACTACAAACGCTCAGATTTGAATACCAGGAAGCCTATCAACCGATAAACTATGCGTTAAGGTTGTCTAGCCAGGTGCAACTTTATTCTGAACTCGATACGCTGTTTGGTCCCTATGACATTCAAGCTCTGGATACACTTGCAATAGATCGCTACTTGAATGCACTAACCCCGGAAAATGTACTGGTAACCTATGTTTCACCAAAGGCTAAAACTTCAGATAAAACCAGGTATTACAACACCGAATTCGATCTGGACAGGCTACCCAAAGACTGGATATCTTTGTGGAATGACGCTTCCGTTAATGAACTACTAAAGCCTGCTCAACCCAATGCTTTTATACCTGATCAATTAACGCTGTATCCAAATCCTAAAAAGCCATCTCTGCTATATCCTTTCTTACCGGATACTGCCATTGACGAGCCTAGATTAAGACTTTGGCACCTGCAGACTACTGAGTTCAATAGCCCCAAGTCGGACATCCGTTTATCACTAAGATCAGACTGGTTTCACCGTGATATTGACAACGAAGTGGCGACTCAACTGTATCTGGAGCTCGTCAAGGATAGTCTTGACGATGTTAGCCGTGATGCCACGCTGGCAGGGTTAGGTTATGGATTATGGTCCGAAAGTCAGGGAATCTCCGTTAGAATTTATGGTTATCAGGATAAATTAGCGCTCTATACTGACGTTATCGCCAATGAACTAGTATCCCATGCCATCAATTCCGAGCGTTTCAGACTTATTAAACATCGGCTGGTGCGTCAGCTAAAAAATCACGATAGAGATCGGTTAACCAGTCAGATGTATCAAAGATTAAGTCAATTGGTGGTTGATCAACACGCTAGCTACCCTCAATTGGCAGAGGCTATGGACCGGCTTACACCAGAAAAGGTTCTAGAAGTTCAAGCGCAACTAAATGGAGGGGTTTCACTTCAAGCGCTAGCTGTAGGAAATCTGGTTTCCAAAGATGCAGAAAATCTGGCACGTAGAATGGCGTCAAATTTCAATGTAACCGCTGATCAACAGCCTGGAACT
>Ga0224506_10000727_pt1 | contig 26139 bp, 26 predicted proteins | sample SF_Jan12_sed_USG_2_FD_169108 | JGI IMG/M metagenome (GOLD analysis project Ga0224506, IMG submission 169108) | Sediment microbial communities from San Francisco Bay, California, United States - SF_Jan12_sed_USGS_8_1 | ecosystem: Environmental > Aquatic > Marine > Sediment | place: USA... | reverse complement strand
GTTTGGTCGGGCATCTAATTAACAGCTTAGACTTCACAAGCGAAATTACAAGTATAACGCCTAGAACCTACGTTAATAATGATGATAGCCTACGTGTCACAAACAAAAGGCTCGTTTACGGTGCAGCTGCAGCAGCAATTCCGGCAAACAAGGATGACTATAGCGATTCATTAACTAACTGGACCGGAGATGTAATGCTTTATGCTGGATGGAAAGCGCTGGGTAGTTACAGCATTTGCATAAGCACTCCTGGAGGCGGCGCTTCATCTGCTTATGGCAAAAGAACCTTCTCAGCGGTCAACGTGCTTTTCCCGAAAATGCCGAAATCTTTTGACTTCATGCTTAGAGGTCACTATTGCGCAAAACTAACAAACATGAAAATCTCACTTCTAGCGCCAGATGAAGCAAACTATTTCTTTGTCAATAAGCAATTTTCAAATCCTGACGCGTATTTCCCAGCTCAAGAAGTCAGCTATAGAATAGGTAATGACCAAGAAGGTTCAGGTGATGACAATAAATGGGGAAAAGTCGGTAGTCCAAACTGGCAAAACCTTCAAGGCTGGCGGTTTGACTTAACGTTTTCGGAGAGCGTCATAAGTCAAGGCGTAGATGTTGACGCGATTCACTTCGGAACCAAAAGGTTTTCTGGCTTAGCTGAAGACGCAGCAAGCCAAGCCTCCTATGGAGTACGCTGCCCAGAACCAATAGTTGAGGATTCATTACAGAGTGACGCTGAATATTTAGCAAGAGCGCAAAGCATAGTCGCAGTAGAGAAGGACCCTATTATCACGATTCCAGACGTCGTCGTTGACGGAGACCACCGTTATAAGCCAAGCTATCGACAGCGCATAGTAGTTTCAAATGACAGTCTTGACGCTTACTTCAGAATTGTTGAAGTCAAGCATAAAATCCAATTAGCTCAATGGGATGCTATTTTGATTCTTTCCAATGAGCCGCAGCTAATTGATTTTGTGTTTAAACAAATGTTGGAGAGGCGAAGTTAATGGGCAACATTGAGAAGAAACTGTTGAAAGGTGTAGATCTGGGCGATTTGATTTGTGTGGAGTGGACAGATGCTAGCGTGGGCAAAAGCTCAGGCTCTGGAATTGCGATTGATATTCCTGTGAAGAGTTGGGGCGTGTTTATCGGTGTTTTCGGTGAGAGAAGCAAGCACATTGTCATTGCGCAGAACAGTTTCAAATATTCCAGCGGCGTCTTCGACATTGACTATACTGCTGTACCATTAACTTGGACCTTGAACGTGGTAGTTATTGCTAAGGCCTGTGTCGAGAGCCAGGTGACTCGTCAGCTTCTTAACAGTTTCTTGCTGGGCGGTCGCAGAGCCTTGAACAAGCGTACTTTTCAGAGGAGAGTCGTTAACCATGGAGGATTTCGTTAAGAAAGCACTTACCAGGAGAATACGCAAGAGAGGTCCTCGAGGGCGAGACCGATTTGAAGTAATTGAGCCTAACGAGAAGCTTGTTTTAGGCGTGAAATTTGCGATTTTCATGGTTGTTTGCTTGTCAGCGCTCGAAGTTGCTCACATGGCTTTTTTGGGTGCCTGGAACAGCGAGATCTTCGCAGCTGTCACCGGTCTTAGCGGAACGATTATGGGCATTTTCGTGGGGCAGAAGACGTGAAAAAAATGCGAAAAAAAAATATTTTTTTTTCACAGGAAAATTACCATGCTTTTGCAAGAGTAGCTAAGAAACTTAGGGGAAAAGACTTCATTAAAGCTGACTCTTACGCTGCCAGAGACATGATTTGCAGGGTGTTTGCCTCAGAATGTTTTGAATTAGCTAAGAAGTTGAAGAAGGAAGGACAAAATAAGCTTGCGCTGCAGTACACGAAATTGGCTTCGAAACTTCTTGGATTGTCTTTGCGTCCTAAGAAACTCTCAGATTTAGAGGAAATTAAGAAAGCTTTGGAAAGACTGAAGGATGAAGGAATGCGTTAATGAGTTTATCTTGGAAAACGCTGCCAGACAGCCCTCAGGCTCTTTGGCGACAAGTTGAAAAGTTAAGGAAAAAACATGAGAAACCAGAAGCTCTTCCCTTTCCAACACAAAAAATCAAATTTTTCAAGAAAGTTCTACGCTTAAAGCCTTATCCTTACCAAGCAAAATTTCTCTTGGACCGAAGCCCTCTAAAAGTTACGCGCTGGCCTAGGAGAGCCGGCAAAACAACAGTTATGACGGGAGACGACATTCACTTTGCCGCTACAAATAAAGGCGCCGTTATTCTAGCGATGATGCCCAAGTATTCACAGACGAAGGAAATCTATTTTCAAGGAGAAGGTGGATTGCATGAGCATTTAGCGCGGATGGACAAGAAACTCTATGACTACATTATTGCTGAAGAACTACAGACAATTATTCGTTTTCGAAGTGGGTCCAGAATTTTGGCTGAAGTTCCCGAGCCCTTCACAATCAGGGGGCATGGGCCTAAGAAAATAAGCATTGACGAAATGAATTTCATACGAAAAGATAGAGACTTGTGGCTTAGCGCGCTTTTGCCTATGACGCTTACTCGCAAAGTTTACATTAACGTGGCTAGTACTCCGTGGAACAAGGATAGTATTTATTGGAAAATGTGTTATGACAAAGGCTTCAAATTTTTCAGCGGCAACATACACGAAAGAGATCCACCGAGATATTTTCTCACTTGGCGAGACGTGCTACAGCCCAAAGGACCTTTAGAGCCAAAACAAGTTGAAATCATGCGCGAGCAGTACGCCGGAGAAACATGGCGCTGGAAACGTGAAATGGAATCCAGCTTCGTAGACGATGAAACCGCTTTTCTGCCCTCCAGCCTAATAATAAAATGCCAAAACGAAAGCTTGGAGTTTAATCCGTTTGAACGCAATGTCGTAGGCAATTTCTATATTGGCTGGGATTTGGGAAGAGAAAGAGACCACGGCGTAGTCTCTGTGGTTGACAAGAAAGCCGAAGTCCTGATTCTTATTCACTGCAAGCAATTTCCATTAGGCACTCCGTACGTGACGCAAATGGCGTACATCAAATCAATATGCGACCGCTGGAGAGAAGTGCACGCAGTCTACTACGACCACACAGGAACGTTGGGCATGGACGAAGAAATAAAGAAAGGAGGCTTTCCAGCACTGAAAGGCGTAGATTTCACCATGCCCAACAAGCATGGAATGGCAACCTTTCTCAAACAGAAAATGATGAGTGTACGCGAAAGCGACAAACTGTCGCCTCCAGAAGAAGCTCGACGACAGTTTGAACTGCCCTTCGACATGGACGTCCAAGCTGAATTGAACTGCGAACAATGGGAACAAAGACCCGGCACAGAAATCTACAGCTTTTCTCATCCCCAAGGAAGTCACGACGACCGTTTCTGGTCAATTGCTCTAGCTTGCCTAGCCAGCACAGGAGTTGACCCTTCAAATCTGGACGTGTTCAAGTTTGGGTAAACTTGAGAATGTATTTCGTGAATGCAGAGACGAAAATCCTAAACAAGACTGACAGATATTATCGAGTTTCAGGTAGAACAAAGACATACTAAACTTAAAATATGTATCCAAACAATAATATTACGTTCTCGATAAAGTGAATGAATTGATTGATATTAATCAGTTGTTGTTTATCTTTATCATAATATGCTTAGTCGTAATTCTTCCCATTGTCATATGGCGGCTCAGAAAAGGCAAAGCTCCTACAGAAAAATGGTCCCCTATTGTCATCCAGGCTATCATAACTTGTATGGCTATCGCGCTATCTCTCATAACAATTGTGACTAGTTCTTTCTATTTCTACTATGGTTATTATTACCCTGGACAGAGTAGTGAGGATATTAGAAAACTAATGCTCTATTGTATCATTGCGGCTTTCGTAACGATCATTTACTCTACTTCATCAGTGATGAATCGAATAGGAGAAGCAACAAGGAAAACGCGTAAAAGGAAAAAGAAAAGCGAATAGGAAGAGGATACTCTAGAATAGTTGCCAATGTAATCGATGTGCAATAACAAACTATTTGCCAGGCCCTCTATATTGGTCGACCCTTTATCTTCTGAGACTCATCTTGAGCTTTGGCTTTTCCACCGTTATATATCTCAGTAAAGACGTAGATGCCGCCTCCGATAGCAGCTCCAACGAATCCAAAGGCGATGCAAGCCACAAATCCTACAAAGAAGCCTATAGTGATTCCTCCTAGTGCCCCTACGCAGATTGCTCCTAGGAGCTGTAATATTTCCACGAACACTCCCCACATCTCCTCGATCACCATGTGATATCTACTTTATGAATTTGCAATCTGAATCCAAAGCCAGGTTTCGTTTTTGTTTCCCATCCTATATATGGCACAACATAAAGGTTTAAAAGCTTTTAGAGTTAAAGAATGCAAGATTGGGTATTTTGACAAATCTCCACCCAAAAACCAGAGACACTTTTCCCTTTTTTGCAAATAGATGAAAGTTTCAGAATATTCACATAAAACAATACTGAATTGTTTTTTGAGAGTCCATAAGAAGTCGCTTAAAGCACGCTATTTCAATTTAACTTATCTCTCTCCGTGGGATCTTTTTATGTCGTTTTTGTGGTGCAGTTTTAACTCGTCTAACATCATAAATGTTTGATAAGTGTTGAGAAGGCGCCGGGAGCATTTTCTAATTCACCAAATACGTCGTACTTATGATAGGGAAGCCGGCAAATTCATGTTTAACATTTCTTATGAGACTGCTGTCCGGCGATCACCCAGGAGCGTTGCAGTTGCTGAGGCCTTCGGTTTAGGCGTTGACGAGGAGCAGAAGTTTGTCAATTTAGACAATGTTGAGCTGAAAATAAGCCCCAAGGACATTGTTTATGTGACCGGTGACTCGGGGAGTGGAAAAAGCGTCTTGCTGAGGGCAATTCAAAAGGACCTTGGTGATGATGCTTTTGACATGGCATATATCAAAGAAAATCCGCTAAGCCCTTGATCGAGACTGTGGGAGAAACGGTTGAAGAGGCTATGGAGCTGCTCAGCAGAGTAGGATTGAACGACGCTTTTCTTTTCCTACGTACATATGACCAACTCAGCGATGGCCAGAAATACCATTACCGCATTGCAAAGTTAGTCGAGGGCGATAAGCAGTGGTGGCTCATGGACGAGTTTGCTGCCACTCTAGACCGGGACACCGCTAAGATTGTGGCCTATAATTTGCAGAAGCTTGCCCATCTAATCAAGGTTTATGGGTTTCTGCTTCAGTCAAAAGTCTACCTGTTCTGGCGTGCCTCCGATTTTCAGTAATATATGCTAGATGACCAATTCGTTCAGAAATATTTTAAGAACATTGAAGGTTATTTAGTAATGGCTGTGTCGTTCTTGAGAGTCAGCGAGTTTCCTTATAAAAACTTTGACTATAACATTAGACGAGCAGAAGCTCTGGTTCGACTGGATGGATACCTTGAGGACTTCTTATATAATGAAGGGAAGAAAACTATCGGACCGTTTATCGAAATTTCCAAGGAATTTGTTGAATCCTTCGGCATGAATAGAATAATGAAACGAGTAGCTGAAGCATTGAAAGGGGAAATCGAAGTCGAAGTTGAAAAGAAAGGGAAGGAACATTATGAAGAGATAGGTAAGCAAGCTACTAGACGACTTAGACCGCTACTTTTAAAGGCAAAGAAAATGCTTGAAGATCTTGGAATCCTAATGGATCAGATTTTGCTGGAACAAGCTATTGTCGCGGCTGCTAGTGCCTTCGAGGCTTATTTGAAGGAGCTAATCGTTTCAGTAGTCGCATTGAACCCCAAAGTGAGAAAGCGGTTTAGTCCTGAGATTAATGAAAGACTCACAGCATCCCTACTGTATGAGTACGGACAAGATGCGAAACGTGCTCAGGCCGAGATAGTGGCTGACATGGTCAAACTGGATGTTAGCAAGATTAAGAGTCTGCTTGACCGTTTACTGCACATGGAAAACGTATTTGTTGATAGGAAGACGGAGCTGAAAATTTCCAAGATTTTTGCGGTTAGAAATATAATAATCCATCAAGCAGGTTTTACTGATCCAAGATTCAAGAAAATGACGAAGTCAAGAAGCAGCATTGACAAGCAGATTACGTTGACCCGAAGATACGTCCTTAATTCTATAGGAGCTTTCAAGCAGCTTGCAGGAAGGGTTGAAGGGTATGTCCATCGAGAAGGCAAGTGAACGTTAGCTAACCTAATCGCGCGCGCACGTGCACGCACATCGAAAAGTTCAAAAAGACAGGAGAGCAATTCTGATAACATGGATAATTGGATGCAAATAATCAATGCGTTTCTAGTTCAAGCGCAGAAGGGTGAACTAAAAACTTCGTCTTATCCTAAGGAATGGAGCGGTGTGAAGATGAAAGTATCTTTCGGAATGGGTGCTCCAGCGCGTATTCCTTGGATTGCTTTTATTGCCCCTGAAATGCAAGCTAGTAAGGGATTTTATCCGGTATATCTGTACTACAAGGAGCTCAGTACTCTTATTCTCGCTTATGGAATAAGTGAAACCGAAGAGTTTACCAAAACATGGCCCGTAGAAATAATGAACTCTACACAAACCATTCAAGCCTATTTTGACGAAGATGTCCCACGGTATGGCGATTCTTACGTGTTTAAAGCATATAGAATAAATCTCGGCGCCGAAAAAATCGAGTACATTTATGCTAATGATAACAAAATTGCCACTGAGAAAGACATCGAGTCAGACTTGGCAACTATTTTGAATTATTACAAAAATGTTGTTTCGATTGAAGTGACAAAAACTGATTCCGCCTTAAGCCAAGGACGATTTTATATGGAAAAACAGCTGGAGGATTTCATTGTACATAATTGGGAAAAAACAGAATTAGGCAAGGAATATGATTTAATAATCGAAGATGGAGAACCAATCAGTCAGCAGTACAAAACAGACATAGGCTCAATCGATATACTGGCTAGAGATAAAAAAACAAAAAGTTACGTAGTCATTGAACTGAAAAAGAATCAAACAAGTGATGATACAATAGGGCAATTAACACGTTATATGGGATGGATTATGGATAAGAAAGGAGATAAGAATGTTCGCGGTATAATAATTGCAGCAGACTACGATAACAAGCTACAATATGCTCTAAAAGTCCTACACAACGTCCAAGTGTTTTTGTACAAAGTTAGTTTCACACTTGATGAATTTAAGATAAAAGAGACAGTTCAGTGAACTTAGCGAGCGCAGTATTTTCAACCACGCAGAAGTTAAAGAAAGTGGAATTAACAGAGAACCAGAAAATTCGATTAAACGGCATCGTTGGGCGACAAGAAAGACGTAATAACATGATAGCACGCGCTAGATGTTTTGCTTGAACTGGGCAAACATTAATTTCTCTTCTGTCAATTTCTGAAGATAGAGCTGATTGAATGGCTTCCAATCACACGTTTGCAGTAAAGAGAGTCGACAATGGAAAGTATGCTCTCATAAACAGTCAAATCATGCCGTGGGAAATCAATACGGAAGGGCGCGGCGGAGCCCTGGTTCTACGTTACTGGGGATGTAGTCTCAGATGTGCCCTATGTTACTCTCAGGCCTACGCCTACTTGGACACTGGGGGCAGTCGGGTAACACATGTCGCGTCTTTGAAAGACGTTATTAGTGCACTCAAAGACCCTGCTGAACTGAGAAAGTCCGTTAGATTCTCTGTAGCGTGGACAAGAATACAGGGCGGAGAACCCCTGATAGACGAAAATAGAACTCTAGCAACAGCCCTTTTCTCAGAGGCATCGCTCAAGTGGATGCTAAAACAAAAAGATGTTGGAAATCCGCGAGTAGTAATCCAAACTAATGGAATGTTTCTTGGAGAATGCAGTGACGACTGTCTCAACAAGTTTATTTCTATGCTAAAGAAAGGTTTGCCAAAAACAATGAAAGGTCGTATAGCAATTGAAGTCTCGTTCAAAGGGGGCAACCCAGAGACAGCACAGAGATATGCTGCTTCACTACCGCTGAAGACCAAAATCCTACGCACGCAAGTGACAGGATTCTTTAGATTACTGAAAGCAGTTTCCGCATTGTCTTGGGATTTGGAAGAGTACAGGATAGCTGTTTATCTCGTGGCCGGAATAGGTCCACGGTTGTCTGATCCATCCTTTATACCTAAAGACGGAAAAAACGAAAGCCTTCCTATTTTCCACCCCAAAACTTGGTCAAGGGAGTTTGGTGAAGTCATAACCACGTTCAGACAAACCCTCAAAGCCTATCCAAAAGTGTATGAGGACTATGTTCGAATACATCGAATGCATATTCCTATGGAATCTATGGAACCATCGAAATTTCAATTTGGTTGGACTTCAAAAATAGACAAACGTCCAGAATTGCGAGAATATGTTAGAAGATATCTGAGAGTCTCACAGAAACATAAACTGCGCCTATACGGCTCATCAATTGGTTCAATTCCTGATGCCGACAGCCAGCTTCTGCAAAGAATTGCTGAGTTGAAAACGGATTTCTACGAGGCAGAACCATCAAGTCATTATCCATATTTGTGACGCAACAGATGTGGAGCCGAATCTCCAATCCACTGAAGGAGTACGCACCTAGTTTTTGATAATTTGATTCTGCCTTTAACGTAAAACCAACATCAGATAGAAATTTGGCCTTTTTCCAACTAGTTATTCTCTACTTCTAAAAGAGCTGTCTTGGGCTTCGGCTATGGTTTTGCCTTCAGCTAGAGCTTTAAAGAATTTACAAAGCTTTTCAGCTGTTATTCCACCGTACCAGTATTCTTCGTCCTCAGTAGGCAGGTGTATTTTGAAGTCATTTTTGCCAGCATGGTAAATGATAATTCCTTTCTTTGTTTTTATAGGTCTTGTTCTGGCGGTTTCTTGTCTTACCACATTCACACCTCCTTTACACAATTAGTCCAACTCGGTTTTCAGTAACCAAACGTAGAACTTCTATGACTGAAAACCAACAAGCAACTCTAATACAAACGTCATTTAAGGTAAAAGCTTTTTGTTCGAGCACCCAGTCATGAAATAGAAGTACACTTTCAATGTCTAGCGTCAGATTCAGGCTTTAACAAACCTGTGTTGCCCTATAGTTTTTCTTAGCGAAGGTTGAGCCTTGACAGGCTCTTGTCACAGGGCTTCTGTTTTCGAAGAGTTTTCACTTAAACTTGTCTCTCTCTGTGGAGGCTGAATGCGTCGTTTCTTCAATGCAGTTTTAAATGTCTCAAGCATCCATGTTTTTATGCGTGGTTCAACGAAGGCGCCAGACAGCTTCAAAGAGCGCAGGCGTTTCGTTTGGTGGCCTACCGGAGAATATGAAGTCTTAAGTGAAGTTTCCAGAAGCCCTATTTCATGGATTGGTGGCAAAAGTTACCTAGCAAAGTGGATTATCAAACATTTTCCTCCCCACAAGTGTTATGTCGAGCCTTTTGGTGGCGCTGCTAGTGTCCTTCTGCAAAAACCACCTAGTGACGTCGAGGTCTATAATGATGTTGACGGGCACGTCGTCGAGTTTTTTGAGGTTCTAAAAAATGACCCTTGGCAACTGGTCAGTATTCTTGAACATATGCCTTACAGCAGATTGCTCTATGAGGGAATGCTAAAGATTGCAAAGGCTAACGCATGGCCCAGGGATAAAACGAAGAGAGTGGCTATGTGGCTCTACATGCAGATTGGAGCATTTGCAGGCAAGAGATACGGCGGATGGGGCCACGGAAAATCGGTTAAGATCCCTAGAAAGCTCGACAGGTTGGCAACGCGCCTAGTCGAGGTGAGCAATAGATTGCGCAATGTCCAGATCGAGACGGCTGATTTTCGCAAGATCATAGCAACATACGATTCGGCTGACACCTTATTTTACTGCGACCCTCCTTATTTTGACGCTGAATTTTATTACGACGCACCCTTTTGCCTCAAAGACCATCGGAACCTAGCCGAAATATTGCACAAGGTCAAAGGCAAAGTCTGCCTGAGCTACAGTCCACATCCAAAAGTCGACGAATTATATGCAGGCTGGAACCGGGATTCAAAAATGACAACTACCCACAGTTTCGGCATCACCAAATACAGCAAGCACAAACACAGACCAAAGAGAACAGAACTTCTACTCATGAATTTTTAGCGCGCGCCATACATAAAGCTCTGTCAAAACTGATCTTGTAACAATAGGAGCTGCAGGCCCGCCTTTTCAGCGAGGAGGATACTTGAGGATCCACGCTTGAGAAAGACGCTAACAGATGCTCTGCTTGCTAGAACAGCTATTCCAGCAGCCTACAGCCCCATTAAGAACTAAGCCCAATTTTGCGCTTAAAGATTTCTGTGAGGGAGGCTTGTATGTTACGTCAAGGCGAAACTTGACTAACAAAAGTGTTAAATTGCGGTTGACCGAAAATAGGGTTTTCTGGGTCTGTTCCATTGTCACAAATACTCGGGCAGTCAGAACTAATTGAATACTGGAAAAAGGTTAAGGAAACGATTCACCTATTTGACGGGATTATAGTTAGGTATGTCGTTCAATGGTCTAATGTTCTGTTGGTTATGGTGGGAGCAAGCGTCGTTGTTTTTAGCCAGGCACAAACTTATTCCATGATTGCAGGTGGAATCGCTCTCGCCGCATGTATTATCGCGTTTCCTATCGCTATAAAATGCTATTTCTATTATGAACTCCTTGAAGAAGCATTAAAAGTCGGATTAGAGATTGAAAAACTGATTTTCCAAGATAATAACCGCGCAAATCAACTCGGTCTTACTCATAGATTGACAAACATATCAACTAGAAAGACTTATGGAATGACATTCTTCGGATGGTCTATTTTTCTGCCGTTTGCATTTCTAGCTTTCTTATCCTTGACACTAGCCTTAGTCTTCTTTGGCGCAATCACAACACTACTAGAATTTTTGCTATGGATAACAATAGCTCCTACAATTACATTAATCGCATTAGGCTTCATTCGCCGAGGAAAATAGCACGAACACAGTCACCATGTCAAAAACTGCTATTTCTAGCTAATTTCGGGGGAGAGTCGGGGAATCTTGTTCCCCGCTGCGGTAGCCATCGTGGAAGAGGCTGGAAAGACACTCAACTCTCCATTTCAAGCCAAATTAATATATGTTTTTTGAATCTAACTTACACATTCAAAATCTAATTCCGCCAAACCGCACTTCTAACTCAAAACAACGACCTTCAAACTAAACAACGGTATTCATGTTAATAGAACCAAACTCCATAAACAAAACCAACCAAAACCCAAACCCTACTAATTTATGTTTCAACATGACAGAATTTTATGAAAATTCTACGCGCTTCAACTTTTCAGTTAAGTCCTTTATCAACCTTTCTAACTTGGGGCTCAATTTCACGGGATAACGAAGCGTGTCCTTCAATTCTTTGTATTTTGCTGGAAGTTTGGAAAGGTTCTCTGCGGCTCTCTTTCTTATTTCTTCAAGCGACGGGAGATCATGGATTATCTTCCCGTTATCCATCACTTTGACTAGTAAGGGCGCTCCATCTACTTTCTCATTCTCTAGGGCGATGACATCCTTTACGAAATTGCCCTTTTTGTCCTTAGACCTGAAGACTTGTTTCCTTCCTGGAAGAGTAGTCTTACCCTTGCTCAGTTTCATGATCGGCAAAAATTCTCCTTTTTCGTTCATCTTTTCGCATAGTTTATAGATGATGTCAACGTAAGGTCTGTCCGCAGAAGTTCCCATTCTGGTCCCAACACCAAAAGCATCAATTGCACCTTTCTTTAGTAATTCCTCTATTCTGTATTCGTCCAAATCTCCACTTGCGAAGATCTTGACATGTTTCAAACCGTTCTTATCCAACAATTCTCTAACTTTTTTACTTATGTCCGCTAGGTCTCCGCTGTCTAACCTCACCCCGCTAAGCTTGAAACCTTTTCTTTCGAGTTTCTTGGCAACCGCGGCAGCTTTCTCTGCGCCCTTAATGTTGTCGAAAGTGTCGATCAAAAGTGTTGCTCTGTCTGGGAATGTTTTGACAAAGGCTCTGAAAGAATCTATTTCCCTGTCGAAGGACATGACGAAAGAGTGGGCCATGGTTCCAAAGATGGGGATTCCGTATTTCATCCCTGCAAGAACGTTGGAGGTGCCGTTGCATCCTGCTATGTAGCTGCTTCTTGCCACTTTCATTCCCGCGTCGGTTCCGTGCTCTCTCCTTAGGCCAAACTCGATTATGTGTCTACCTTTTGCCACATTCACGACTCTTGAAGCCTTAGTCGCTATTGTCGTTTGTAGGTTAACAGTGTTGAGAATGAAAGTCTCTATCAACTGTGCCTCTATTATCGGAGCAGTAACTCTAATCAAAGGCTCGTTTGGGAAAGCTATAGTTCCTTCAGGGACGGACCAGACTTCACCTGTAAATCTGAAACCCTTTAGGTATTCTAGAAATTCATCGTTGAATCCTTGTTTTCTCAAAAAATCTATGTGTTCTTCAGTAAACTTTATTTTTTCAATGAAAAGCAACACTTGTTCCAAGCCCGCGAACAAGAAATAAGACCGGTTTGGAGGCAATCTTCGTATGAATAAGTCAAACGTGGCTGGCTCAAATTTTTTGTTGTCGAAATAACTTGCGCACATAGTCAACTCGTACAAGTCCGTGAACATGCTCATGCTTTCTTCGTCTACGAACCCTAAGGAAAAGCTCATGGGTTATAGTTGCCGGTAAGAGAATTATATCCCTTTCTGAATAGCGAATTTTCAACGAGAACTAAAATTCTAGCTAACAACAGCGTAAAGCGAAGTCCGAAAATACATGCCCCTAGTAGACAAGCAAAATTGCTTTTGACAAAGGCATAAATATTCACGGCTCATAACCATTCTTTTCTGCATTTAGGTGGAATGTGAAGTGGATAAAAAGACAGAGAAGAAAATTGTCGTTGTGAAAGGTGGAAATCTAATCGACGGGACAGGTGCGAAGCCTCTTAAAAACTCTGCTATTGTCATAGAGGGAGCAAGAATAACTGCCGTGGGCAAAGAAAGCGATGTAGTTATACCCAAGAAAGCTAAGAAAACCGAGATTGATGCGTCTGGAAAAACAGTAATGCCCGGATTGATAGACTCCCATTTGCATTTAATAGGCTTGAAGACCGATCGTTTCTTGGAAGAAGAGATCGTCAGACCTTTTCAGCTGAGCCTGATCAAAAGTGTTTACGACACTATTGACCTCTTGGAGGCAGGCTTCACGACAGTGAAAGATTGCGGCGGCTTTGGCATATACTTGAAAAGAGCCATTGCCGAGGGAACAACGCGCGGTCCGAGAATACTTTCGGCAGGTTACGTGCTAAGCCAAACGGCAGGTCACGGAGATGCGCATTACCTTCCAGTCGAATGGGTTGATGCCCGTGTGTCAAAAAGAGGTATGTCGCTGTTATGTGATGGAGTGCCAGAATGTATCAAAGCGGCTCGTCACGCGCTAAGGGAAGGCGCAGACTTCATAAAAGTCTGCACAAGCGGCGGAGTAATGTCAATGGTTGATAGACCTGAGCATACTCAATTCACGCTAGAAGAGATAAAGGCAATAGTTGAAGAGGCGAGACATGTTGGGAAGTTCGTTACAGCCCACTGCCAAGGAACAGAAGCGATGAAAAACTCGATAATAGCAGGTGTGAAGACAATAGACCACGCCTTTTACCCAGACGATGAAGTGATAGAGATGGCGAAAAAGAAAAAGGATGTAGTTTTTGTTCCAACGCTCTCCATTAATTGGCGCATAATAAGTGAAGGCGAAAAAGCGGGGTATCCACCATGGGCAGTCGCAAAAGGAAAGGAAGTTTGGGAAATTACAATAAAGAACATTGCGAAACTCTACAAAGCTGGCTTAACAATCGCAAGTGCCACTGACTTCTGCGGTTCTCCACTTCTGAAAATGGGCACAAACGCCATGGAGTTGGAGTTGCTGATTAAACATTGCGGTTTTAAACCTATGGATGCCCTCATCGCGGCGACGCAAAACGGCTCAAAAGCGTGTGGCTTAGATAAGCAAATAGGAACGATAGAAAAAGGAAAACTGGCTGATGTCATACTAGTTGATGGCGACCCACTGAAAGACATCAAAGTCTTGCAGAATCGGAACAAAATAAAAATGGTCATGAAAGAAGGAAAAATCGAAGTTAAGAGAGGCGTCAAACTCTCCAGTTCATAGAAACCGAAACATAAATGCCTGATGCACCTGACGTTCTACAGCATAGTTTCAAACAAGATCGTCAACGTCTCTTTTTATGAACAGTGTTGGCATATGCTTTCCCACGCGTTAAAACAGATTAGGGATAGCCTTCAAGAAGAACTGCACAGAATGGGCGCTATAACATAGCCTTAATCCGTTCTCTCTTCGACTATTTTTATTCCCTGCTTCTTCAGTCCACTCAAAAGCAAACTGAAAAGTTCAGCATCCATACCTAACTTTTCAGGCGGAACAACGCCTTTTTCCTTAATGGCTTTTTTTAGTATTAGCTGTGCAGTAATTGACGCTGTAAAAGATGTAGTTCTTGCCATGGCTGTTGTCTGTCGTTTTTCGTCGTATCGGTCTAATAAGTGGTAAGTGTATCTTGTTTTTCTGCCATTCTTAATGCCGCAAACCTCAACTCTTAGGGCTACAATATCCCTGATATGTGGTTTCAAGAGCTTCTGTTCAAAAAGTTTGACTGCAACCTTTAAAGGCGATATCCGAACACCTTCAACATCCACCTGATTTTCATCAAAAAATCCAAGAGTCTTAAGCAGCCTTATCTTTTCAGCGTGCCCGGTATATCTAAGCGTCTTCTCCCACATATCCTCTACGCCTGTTATCGTGTTCGGCAAGGTTCTAAGTCCATCAGTGTAAAAGGCTTCAAGCTTCCCAACCCCTGGAAACTCGACTTCTTGCAGCCCAGTTAAGGCTTCCGCTGCAACAGTTTTGCCCTTCTTAACTATCAGTGCTTTTCTCTTGTACTCGTCAATGAGGCTTTCCGGAGACCACGTGACGATGTAGTCCAAAGGCAGCACTGGCTTTTCTGGAAGACCACCCACCATTATATGGGCAGCTTCGACTTTGTCAAGTTCTGCTACTGTATGCCCCACTAGAATGTTGCTGATTCCGGGGGCCAATCCACAATCAGGGATTATGACTACGCCTGCCTTCATAGCTTCATGATGTAGAGTCAGAGGGTTTTCAGCCATATAGGAAACATCCACCAAATCCTTTTCAGCGTCAATGCATGCCTCAGCTACACGATAGCCAAGTTTTCCGGGCAAGAATCCCATCGCCAATGCGAACTCTTTCAATGCGTCAACTAGTTCGCCATGGTTCGCTGCATTCAGTTGAATCCACGAAACGTTTCTTCTATCTACTTTGTCAGCAACATTTTTAGCTCGTGTTTCGTCTTTGTCAGCGACGACAATTTGAATGGAATTCATATTTTTAGCAAGGTTTTCAGCTGCGACAGAACCTATGTTCCCGCAGCCTAGTATGAGAATTTTCATAAGGATTGGTTAGAAGTTTTTCACATTAAAACTTTCCCAGGAAGACAGCAAAATTATGTAGTTGATTTATAGAGGATAAATTTGGAAGTCTTATATATGACTATGATAATGTTAAGTTGAGCATCATGGCCGAAGTTTGTGCAATTTGCGGGCTTCCCAAAGATTTGTGTGCTTGCAGCGAAATAGGAAAAGAACAACAGCGGATCCGCGTGAGACTTGAAACACGTAAGTTTCGTAGACCAGTAACGATAGTGGATGGTCTAAACGACAAAAACGCGAATCTGCCTGGCATGGCCCAAAAACTAAAAAACAGCTGTGCATGCGGGGGAACAGCGAAAAACGGTCAAATAATTCTTCAAGGAGACCATCGCGAGAAAGTACGCCAATACTTGATAACGGTCGGATATCCCGAAGAAAACGTAGAGCTTCAGTAGTTGCCACAAAAAGGATGCTAGCCCGAAATGAAACTGCTACAAAACCTACACGAAGTACTCAAAACGCTAAAACGTCGAGGACCAACAAAAATATACTGCCCAAGATGCAGCGGTTCCAAAATACGCTTGTCCAGCAACCTTGATTATTGGCTGACCCCTAGAAAATATTTATGCGAAAATTGCGGATACATAGGCCCTATTGTTATGGAACTTGAAAAAGAAAGTTGTGAGTAGCAGCTTTTCAGTCTGGAAGCTCCAAGCTAAGTTGTTTCTTCAGAGTTTTGTAGCGATTTCTCACAGTAACTTCGGTGACTCCAGCGGCTTCAGCGATGTCTTTCTGTGTTTTCTTTTCGTTATTTTGCAAGCAAGCAATGTATAGAGCTGCAGCAGCTAAACCCATAGGATCCTTGCCAGCAGCGGCTCGCTTCCTTCTGGCTTCTCGAAGGATCTGTATGGCTATTCCTTGTGTTTTTCCTGAAATTCCTGTTCTTTCGGCTATTTTTGATACATACGTGAGAGGGTCAGCAATGGGCATGTGAACATCAAGTTCGCGAAGCAGAAGTCTATAGCAACGAGCAACATCTTTTCTGTCCACTAGGCTTGCCTCTGCGATTTCGCGAAGAGTTCTCGGAGTCCCGCTTCCACGGCATGCTGCATAAAGTGCTGCGGCGGCGATAGCTGCGATGGACCTGCCGCGGACTAGGCCTTTATCCAAGGCCTTTCGGTAGATCACTGCGGCTTTCTCTTTGATTGGCGGTGGAATGTAGACCTTGTCAGACAGACGATCAAGCTCAGCCATTGCTTGGGCCAGGTTCCTGTCGATTGAAGAGTGCACTCTGGAACGTATTTGCCATTTTCTCAAGCGCCACATCTGTAAGCGTGTGGAGAGAGGAAGCTTTCTTCCGAAAGCGTCGCGGTCTACTTGGCTTATGGCGGTTGATAATCCTTTGTCATGTACAGAGTATGATGTTGGCACTCCAACTCGGCTTCTTGACGCTTTCTCTTCTTGAGTGAAGGCACGCCATTCGGGTCCCTTGTCCATCATTTGCTCATATAAGACGAGTCCACAGTCACCGCAAACAGTCTCGCCAGTATCATAATCGTGAACAAGGTTTCCACTACCACATTCTGGGCATTTGTCAACTAGACGTTGACGGGTTCTGCCTTCCTTATTACTCATTTTTTCGCCCCAAGTTTGTTTGGGTAGAACCATTACCATTTATTTCCCAAAGGGATTCAGAAGACAGCGCATCTGGCTCAGTGTAGCTATCCAGATGAAATGTTTTAATATATAAAGTTTACGGTTTATTCAAGAGTATCTTCCTGAAAAATTTTGAATACTTACATGTACTATTGATTATGTGGAGAAAGTGGTAAATGTGATAACACTTCCAGAAAAAATTCGAAGAACATTAGAAAAAGTTGTCAAAGAGATGAGAGTTGCAGAAAACGTTTACGGCATAGGGCTGTTCGGAAGCTGGAGTCGAGGCGACACTGCAGAAACCAGCGATGTTGACCTACTGATATTTGACAAAAGCGATTTCAACCATGAATACGTGGAGAGAATGGAGCTTGGCGGCGTGTTTATAGATTTAGATCGGGTTCCAAAGCGGTGGATTCAGGGGCCAATCCCTCCAGAAATAGACCAGAAGCTATACGAGGTGCAGGTTCTTTACGATAGGGATTGGTCGCTGGCTAACACGAAGCTTTTGATGGCTAAATCTTATAGTTCTCCGGAAAGGGTTGACATCAGAACGGAAACGCATGTCATAGACTCAGACATATTTTTGAGCCGGGCAACTTCAGCATTTTCGAGAGAAGACTTGCCTAGTGCCTATTTGTTTTCGACCGTAGCCCTGGAAAATATCTTGAAAATTTTGGTTGAGATAGCTTTGGAACCTTTTTCAAACAGTCGATTTTTGAACAGACTTGAAGTTTCAGCGACAAAACTGGGAATGCAAGGCTTATTCAAAGAGTATTTGGAGATGACCGGGCTCGGCGAGGTCAACAGTGCTGGTGCAAAGGACAAGATGAAACTTTTCAAGGTGATTTGGAATGAGATAGGCTTCAATGTCAAGCGAAATGCACGAGCGCTTGAGGCTTCGCATTTTAAGGTTAAGACAAAACTGAACTACTATTTGAACCCAGTTTTTCTGCAAGGAGCATTGATGAGGACAAATTCCTTGGTTGATACTGGAAAAGCTGCCGAGGCTTCTTACTATTTGAAAGGTATACTCCTCGACATTGTTGAAAACTACGTTTGGTTAAAATCTTCGGTTGACAAGATTAAAGTAGATTATACAACGCTGATTCGTTCTCTAGAGACTTTGGAGGAAAAAAATCCGAAAAGTTACAATCAAATAGTGAGTTTTCTTGACTTGGATAAAATCAGGAAAGCTAATGCCTCTAATGCTATTGAGAAATCTCGAGAAATAATGCTTAAAATACGGAAAGATAGGAAGGTTTTAATCAAAAACCATTTAATAACGAAATAGCTGAAGCCCGGTGGTGTAGTGGACAAGCATAGCGGGCTTTGGACCCGCTGACGAGAGTTCGAATCTCTCCCGGGCTACCATAACCCCTAGTCAGGACGGCGTTCAAACTCTCGGTTCAGTGCTGAGGTGGGAGAGAGGATTTGAGCACGATAATTCAAACTGATTTCTAAACCTAACCTTCGCACTTTACGCGAGAAATGCAATTTATTCTCTTTACGAGTTCTATAAATTTTTGGAGCGTGTTAGGAAAACACTTAAATCATGTAAACGTTTTTCACTGCTTGAAAGCTGCAATGAATATCCTTGAAGCTCTTTTAGTCTTAGTAATAGGTTTCATAGTCGGTGTACCCTCATCTATGGTTGGTCTTGGAGGAGGCTTTATCATAGTTCCTGTTTTGATCTTATTTTTTCAATTACCAGCCCAAAATGCTATTGCAGTCAGCTTGGTAGCCATCTGTGGTACAACGTTTTCCTCTACTCTCGGGTACGTTAGACAGAGGCGAGTTGACTATAAGCTGGGTTTACTTTACGACATACTTGATGTCCCAGGTATTGTTCTAGGCGCCTACATAACTACGCTTCTGCCTCAAAACTTCTTAGCAGGCATTTGCGGTATTTTCATAATCCTCATTTCTGTGCTGATTATAAAAAACAAAGTAAAACCCTTTTCAAAGGAAAAACAGGAAGCAAATAAGGCAAACATGGAATGGACAAGGAACAGAATTGACTCGAAGGGTAAAGCCTTCAAGTATACTCTTCGCAGTCCTCATCTGGCACTAGCCAGCAGTTTCTTGGGAGGGTTGATAACGGGCTTATCCGGATTAGGAGGTGGAATAACCGACGTTTCAACAATGATTCTACTGGGGATCCCCCCTCACATCGCGGTGGCAAGTTCTGAGTTTGCCATGGCTGTTACCAATGGCGTTGGAGTAGTAGCCCATGGCCTTTTAAATAACATCCTAGTCGAGTATGCCCTCCCAATAACCATAGGCACGGTTATCGGAGCCCAAGTGGGCTGTTCACTTGCCAAACGCGTAAAAGGAAAAGCTATAAGAAGAATTCTTTCCTTAATCGCCATCCTCGCTGGACTGAGGTTAATCTATTCATTTTTCACATCATAAATCCTAACTTGCCTTGGTACATTTTTGGTGCTTAGCATGGATTTTTCCGGCAAAACTATCTGCTTCTCTTTGAAACGGCGCTATCGTGCGCAGGTGTTCTTAAATTATCTGCTAAAGCTTGAAAGGAAAAGTATTAAACTCGTGAGAAAGACATTTAAAAAACTCTGTGGGGCTAAAGAGAAAGTGAGGCTATAAAAGACATGATCTTAGGCGTGGCTGATTATCCAAGTTTGGAAGGATCACTTGAGGATTTTTTGAGCTTCGCTTCTAAGCTTAGAATTCGTGTTCTTGAACTTAAATTGGATAAGCTTGAATTGCTTTTGGCTCTTTCTAAAACTGACAAAATGTTCGAACTCAAAAATTTATCAAACTCTTATGATTTCAAATATTTTGTTCACGCTACCAACATTGACATTAATTTGGCGAGCGTAAACCCATTCCTCAGAAGTGCCTCTAAGAAAACTATTTTGAAAGCGGTAATTTTTGCGGCCAAATTAGATGCTGGATTGCTTGTTTCTCATGTCGGTCGTTTATCGAGAGATTATCCAAGGAGACTTGTTAGAAAAGCCATGAAAAATGCCATAGATTCTTTGAGGAAAATTAACCAACTGTCTAATGATTTGGGCATAATTTTCACGATAGAAAATGACCACAAATCTAACGATTACGTTCTTGCTGGAAATCCAGAGCAAATAAACTTTCTCGTTGAGAATGTTGGATGTAAATTGACTTTTGATGTAGGTCACGCTAACACTGTTGGGAAGATTGAGGATTTCACGAGGTTACTGGACAAATTTATCGTTAATGTGCACCTTCATGACAACAATGGAAGGGAAGACGAACATTTACCTATTGGAAAAGGAAGCATAGACTTTGTAAGACTGTTTAAAAGAATGAAAGACTGGAAGAGCGAGAAACCTTTGATCATCGAGTGTCATAGTTTTGCAGGGTTAAAGGAAAGCATAGATTTTATGAGACAAGAGTTGTCTGTTTAATCTATTAAACTACTAGCTAAGCCTTATAACTCATTAATTGGTGATATGGGGGGTGAGTTGCTAATGCTTCCCGTCGTTATTATCGCTGGAGGAACAGCTTCAAGGCTTGAGCCTTACTCTGGAGAGACACATAAATGTCTCATGGAGTTGGAGCCTAACGTAACGGTATTAGACTTTATTCTGAATAGGATCGAGAAGATTACTTCACCTCGCATACTTATTGTGATAAAACCTCAATTCAAAAATATATTCGAGAAAAGGCTGAAAGGGAAGGCAGAACTAATAGAAACTGATGTTGAAGAATTTGGAAATCTGTATAGCGTTAGCTTAGCAATGAAACGCTTAGGCGCAAGTCCCTTTCTCCTCTTAATGTCTGATCATGTATTTGAACGATCAATACTCGATAGAGTACTATCGCTCAAGAGTCAAGCAACCTTCACGGTTTGCCTCGATAAGAAACCTTCGCGAGCCGAGGCAAGAGAAGGACTTAAGCTCGCATTAAAGGATGAGGCGGTAGTGAATGCTGATAAGACCACCCTTCCTCAGCACGGGATAGATACAGGCATGATATTGTGTCGTGAGGATTCCAAGGCGTATGTAGAAAGGGCGATAGAAAACTTTGGCTTTAAGGCTACAATAGCTGATGCACTCAACTTGGCTGCAGCCGATGGTAAAGTAGATTGTGTAGATGTCACGGGGAAGCTGTGGAAAGATGTGGATACACCTGAAGACTTAGTTGCAGCAAGAAAGGTTTACTGGCAAATACTAAGAAAGGAACTCACTAAACCTGAAGATGGATTAGTCTCCAGATACCTTAACAGGCCAATATCAACACGCATTTCGATCATGGCGTATCGAAGGGGCTTCCGGATAGAACCGCTCACTGTAACGTTGGTATCGTTCATCCTTGGCTTATTGGCAAGTCTTCTGCTGGCGATGAGAGCATTCATTCTTGGAGGTTTACTTGTGCAAGCAGCATCTATAATAGATGGGGTGGATGGTGAAGTTGCAAGGCTCTATCATAAAGCCACGCCGTGGGGCGGCTACTTGGACTCAGTACTAGATCGCGTTTCAGATATCGCCATAGTAGCTGGGCTAACCTTATCTTTGCCGATTATAGATGACTTCACCCTTTTGTTTGCCATACTTGCGGCTGCCAATGTGATATTCGTGAGTTACGCGACCCACAATTTGAGTAGCCTAGGCGTGGGGACGGAGCGGCTGAGAAAGGTGCCTGCAACGAGGGATGTAAGATTATTCGTAGTTTTCATAGCATCGCTTCTTTCATTGCCCATCCTCGGCCTATACTATCTAGCCGTGGTCCCTATATTCTACCTATGTTACTCGCTGGCGCTGGCTTACAGGATGAGGAGAGGACAGATTAAAGTGGAAAGGGTTAGAAGAGAGCCCAAACCAGAAGTTCTTATCGAGAGAAAAGAGATAAGTAGTAAAATCGAAAGCCTAATCTCCAATTCCATTAAACTAGATTTATCACTTCTCGTTATCAATATGATTGCTCCAGCAGTTTCAGGAATTACATTGATAAGTCTTAATGGTCTGGCACTAAGCTCAGATCATCTCTTAACGACCCTAAACTTGATGGTGGTTATATATTTTGGATATCGAATAATGATGGCTTTGAAAGCCGTAATTGATATCATAGCTAAGAGGTTAGTAGGTGTGGTTGGAGTCACCGAAACCACGCTTAAGCATATGCTAGTTGACTGTCTCTACATAGTTTTGACCGCACTACTTTGGGTATACTTGCCCCCTCAGCTTAATACCTACGTGGGCGAGTGGGCTTCCAGGGTGGCAGCATTAATAATTTTCGCCTTCTTCCTATTGATTCTCTATGACTTGGCCAAGCTTCTTTACAGAACCTTCGGAGACTTCTATAAGGGAATAGTAGGGAAGATAGCCAAGAAACTTCATGAAGACTCTCAATAACAATTGTTGTTGATCTGAGGTGAGAAATTTAAACGAGATAAGTCACGTATCCCGGGCTACCATTACTTAAGCATGAATTCATACTTGTTACAGCTTTTGAACCAGATCTCGCTCACTAAAATCAGAAATGGTTTAGTGAGTACTCAACCAATCCTTAACGACAGAGGTCACTTGCTTTCTTTTTGCCGGGTTATGCTTGGCGGTTGTCTTGAGAAATATCGCATGATAAAAGAAATGGTCTGCGTCTAGGAAGGTTTGAATTGATTTATCTTTCGTCGCCAAACTTTCGAGGATTTGTTTGGCCCCGGTGCGAATGTCAATGTCATCCTTCTCACCCAGAATTATGAGAGTAGGTTTCTTTGTCTGCGACGCGTTCTGCAATACTTTATCGCTCAAGTTTCTCTTTACACCGCCTAACCAGCGCCAGCTGCGCTTTGTTGTGAACAGTGGGTCTTGAAGTAGGATTTTGCCCTCCTCGCTCTCTTTAAAGTCTCGGGACCAATTCTTGTAGGAATCGTAAGTCGTCTTAGGCGCAGAGCGAAGCATAGAAGGGATTTTACTGCTGTATATGCGAGGCATGAATCCCACCCAGTAAGGTGCTGCAAGTATCATACCGTCAAGAGAATCTGGATGATTTGCAGAATACCAAAGAGTGTACAACACACCCAGACTCCAGCCAAACATGTAGACTTTGTTCTCAAGGTGTCTCTTACGTACGAAGTCTACTATTTCGTCCACATCTTGCAGGTGCCTATTGAAGTCGCTTGTGTCTCCTCTTGGTAAGGTTTCTTCCTTTGAGTTACCGAAACCTCTTAGGTCTAATGCATAAACTTCGAGTCCATCCTTGGCTAAATCTTGTCCTAAAACTCTGAAAAATCCAGAATGCCCTCCTATGCCATGTATGCATATAACCGATTTTTTTCTTGCTCCAACGGCTTTCCAATGTCTGCAAAATAAGTCGAAGCCATCTGTCATTTTGAAATGTTGTTGAATCTCTTTAACACCTGCGACCAAGTCACTGATCCCCACATGCATTCGTTAACACGTTTGCTTTAAATTTTCGTTTATTTTGCTTGGCCACGTGTCTAGCGCTTTCAAAAAAGAAGGGAGATTGGCGATTTCCCCGAGGCTAGGAAAGTATAAATTCGCGCCTAGGCGCCCGTCTCTCCCTGGCTACCATGGACCCCTAGTCAGGGCACTGTTCATATTCTCGATTGTTCAATTTCCCATATTGACTACGCTGGTGGCGATGTTGCTATCATTTTGAAGTTTTTATTAATATTTTTTGGTTCTTTCCACTCGTGATCAAGAATGGCGTATAATAAAGACTCACGCCATTTACCTTTTACCCATTTGTGCTCACGGAGACGACCTTCACGTTGCATATCTATCTTTTCCAAGACTCTTGCAGATGCGATGTTTGCGGGGTCGCAAGTTGCAAAAATTCGATGCAAATTTAGCTTTTTAAAGCCAAATACAAGGAGTGCTTTTGCTGCTTCGGTGGCATAGCCTTGCCCCCAGAAATGCCGATTAAGGACAAAGCCTATCCATCCCTCTCGATTGCCGGGATTTGAAACATAGATTCCACAAGCACCAATAAGCCTATTTTGTGCATTTAGGACTATTGCAAAATGGTAGTTTCTACGGGGTCGTTCTTTTTGAGTCGCGATTGCTCGCTGAATGAAATTTCGGGTTTCTCCAACTGCGTTGGGTCCCCAATCAACATAGCGAACAACTTCAGGGTTAGAGGCGTAGCTATGTACTGGTTTCCAATCGGCCTCTTCTAAGTCTCGTAATATAAGACGCTCCGTTTGACAAATTTCCATAAAATTGTATTATTTCATTGTCACTCTAAAGCTTATCTCAGTAGTTCCAATTTCAGCTTTGCTTACTTGCTCTTTCGTTTCTATTTCACTGTGAAAACTCCATTAATGTTTTAATTCTGATTATAGTTAAATCTCAATATTTTCCATAAAGGATGCAAAATTGTGCATAAACTGATATTTTCCCCTAGTCAGGCATGTAGTCTTACTTAAGAAATAGTTTGAGACATAACAACATACTTTCTTGTTTTAGGGACTAATTGTCGCTTCCTCTTAACAGTATGCTGGAAAAACAATCTTAGCAGAAGATTTGCTTTCTCAATAATAATCTATATGTAACTCGCGCATGTCTCAACGTGACTCATGTTTAGGCTTTTGTAAGTGCTTTTCAATCGTCAAAAGCCTTGCCAAATCTTTCTTCAAGAAATCCGTCCAACCGTGCTTAAGATGAAAACTCGCATTATCACTGATTAGTCTAACATCACAAGAGTAATTACCATCAACGTAGCCCCTGCAATCAGATTCCTTCTTCGGAGCATGACTACACTTCATTTTGCACAGATTCTCTATGCGGCTGTTTATCGCGAAGTAAAGTCTATCCACTTTAAAATGAGGCTGGATCATCTTCGAAATCGCTTCAATGTTCGTGCGTTCCATTTCACTTCTCGCTGCCTCGGTAAACCGTTTCCCGATAAGAATGCCTTTATCATAGTTTCGCTTCTCGAGAAATTCACTCATCTCCCTAACAGCTTCTACACCAACATACCCTGAACTTGATTTGGCTTCAGTTATGACACGTATCAAAATCTTACCATCCGACTCCGAAGGTGAAACCGTAAAATCTACCATACTATCCTTCATTCGGATCCCGTTATTTGCGTAGTTTCTGACCGCCGAAATCACTTCGGCATTCTCAACAAGCTCCTTTCTGGTCATTGCATCATTCATTTAACAATCATAACTCCTGGAAATATACAACTTAACTTATCTTGCGTATGTATATATTCTCACGGGACCTTATATACTCTTGCAAATCTATACAAAAAGCAAATGTTCGCGCGGGCTGGGAGATTGTTTCATATCGTATTGAAAAGTGGCACTCAAAAGGGAAGCTTACCATTCTAAATCATCGCACAAGCTTGGAAACTATCACTGTGAAAACTAAAACACCAAATCAACTCCGCTGAAGAAGTCTTAACCCCGATGTTTTAAACCGATAATACCCGCCGACCTCTTGCTTTTGTTGTTTGTACTTTCTCCGTCAGTGTTTTTATACATCGATTTAAATGACGATTTAATGACGTTGAAAATCAGTTCATGAAGCATGTTTAACACTGTTTCCCATCAACAGAAAGGCAGACAAGCAGCAGAAAATTTTAATTTTTTCCAGACTAGCGGTGTTGCTAGAAAGTCCGAAAACGTAAGAATTTGTCCTTTTCCAACGTACAGCTAGCATCCGCTTTTGGCAAGGTGTTTTTCAAGTTGCAAAAATCAGAGCATTCATTTCTTACCTTTGTAAAATTCTTGATACTCAACAGCAAGCGCTCTGTAGCTCTTTTTGCTTCTGGTCTTTATGGCTTCGCCGAGACACTCAAAGAATCTTTTAACATGTTTCCCATTTACTATGAATATGTGCATTTTTGCGTATCTGCTTTCGCCTACTGTAGTGAAGAAATCTCTGCTTTCGAGTTGCAGTTCAAGGGGAAGAGGAAATTCATAGACCAGCCATTCTTTGTCTTGATAGTGCGCTTTTTCATGAGGAACTCTGAAAGTCTCAATATCCATATCATTCGGGTCAGAAGTAACAGAGAGGATTGGAGCACTTGTTATAACCGCAGGGACAAGAGTCCCACCAAGGAAGTAAGGCATTCTTAACTTCTCTTTC